>OLOA01000991.1_pt1 | contig 29630 bp, 22 predicted proteins | sample 1672201 | NCBI WGS metagenome assembly OLOA01 (sample SAMEA3136658, study PRJEB25190) | human gut metagenome
CAGACCGAACTGATCCAGTTCTTCGTAAGATCTCTTTTCTCCGTTTAACTGAGCCAGGATCTTTTCTGTGGTTTCCGGCATGAAGGATTCCAGCAGAGAAGCACCGATGGTGATACTTTCTACCAGGTTGTACAGAACTTCTGCCAGACGGTCTTTCTTCTCTTCGTCTTTTGCCAGTGCCCACGGCATGGTCTCGTCAATGTATTTGTTGCAGCGTTTGAACAGGTTGAAGATCTCTGTGATAGAATCCGCCACACGCAGGTCTTCCATCTTGGCAGCTACTTTTGCCTTGGTTCCTGTTACGACTGCTTTCAGATCAGCGTCTACGTCTTCTTCCACACCTGTTTTTGTTACCACACCGCCAAAATATTTGTTGGACATGGAGATGGTACGGTTTACCAGGTTACCCAGGGTGTTGGCCAGATCGGAGTTCAGTCTCTCTACCATCAGCTCCCAGGTGATCACACCGTCATTTTCAAACGGCATCTCATGCAGAACGAAATAACGGACAGCATCTACACCGAAGAAGTCTACCAGATCATCGGCATAGATCACATTTCCTTTGGACTTACTCATCTTGCCATCGCCCTGTAACAGCCACGGATGACCAAATACCTGTTTTGGCAGAGGCAGATCCAGAGCCATCAGGAAGATCGGCCAGTAAATCGTATGGAAACGGATGATATCTTTACCGATCAGATGCAGGTCTGCCGGCCAGTTTTTGTTGAACAGTTCGGAACTGTTGCCGTCGCAGTCATAGCCGATACCGGTGATGTAGTTGGTCAGTGCATCCAGCCATACATAAGTTACATGTTTCGGATCAAAGTCTACCGGTATACCCCAGCTGAAGGAAGTACGGGATACACACAGATCCTGCAGTCCAGGAAGCAGGAAATTGTTCATCATCTCGTTCTTTCTGGATACCGGCTGGATGAACTTCGGATGTTCGTTAATATATTTGATCAGGCGCGGAGCGTATTTACTCATTTTAAAGAAATATGCTTCTTCTTTTGCCGGTGTACACGGACGTCCGCAGTCCGGACATTTTCCGTCTACCAGCTGAGACTCTGTAAAGAAGGATTCGCACGGGGTACAGTACATTCCTTCGTAATGTCCTTTGTAGATATCTCCCTGATCGTACAGCTTTTTGAAAATCTTCTGTACCTGTTTTTCATGATAATCATCTGTGGTACGGATGAACTTGTCATAAGAAGTGTTCATCAGATCCCAGATTCTCTTGATCTCTGTAGATACGTTATCTACATATTCCTTCGGTGTGATACCTGCTTCTTCGGCTTTCAGCTCGATCTTCTGACCGTGCTCATCCGTACCGGTCTGGAAGAATACATCGTATCCCTGCTGTCTTTTGAAGCGGGCGATACTGTCTGCCAGTACAATCTCGTAGGTATTACCGATGTGGGGTTTGCCGGATGTGTAGGCAATCGCCGTTGTCATATAAAATTTTTCTTTTGCCATGTTTGGTTCCTCCTTGCTCACGCATACTATGAGAAACACGCTCCGCGAGTTTCTCAGGTTACCGCGGCAGTCGCCAAGGTCTCGTGCAAGCACGGACTTTGGCTCGTTGCTCGCGTAAAAAAACCGCCTTCTTACTGTTTGTAAGAAGACGGATATGATACCGTGTTACCACTTCTCTTCGTCTCTTTCTCACGAAAGAAACCTCGCCAAGTACTGCTATACTCTGCCGCTATAACAGGCGGATCCTGTCGCAGCCTAACCTTCCGGCTCGGTGCGCCTCTCAGAAGCCATCTTCCATTCACCTTGTCACTTCCCTCTCAGCCTCCGGGAATTCTCTGTAATGACAGTCGTGCATGTACTCTCTTCGTCACGGTGTTTTTGTTTATGACTATAGTTTATCGTAGCATATACGTTTGTATTTGTAAAGTCTGTAAATTTTACTTCTTCAGATATTTTTTCACTTCTTCTGCTGAGCGGTTCAGCACCAGTTCTTCCGGAAAGTCCAGTTTCGTCAGCAGTTCCCTTGCCATATCGAATTCCCCGATCAGTGTATCAAAGTGGGCATCGCTGTCCATCACGACCGGTACCTGATATTTTTTGCAGTAGTTTAACATGATCGTATCGTTCTCCACCGCATGGATACGGCTGCAGCCGGGATCCATGGAATGGTTATTCAGTTCCAGGATCTTTCCGTATTCTTTTGCCCCCTGTACCAGTGCCTCGTAGTCCACTTCATATCTTCCGTCATCCGGATGACCGATGATATTGACGCATGGATTCTTCATGGCGTTCAGATACGCTTCCGTGTTCTCCTGACAACTTCCCGGTTCCATGCACGGGGTATGCAGGCTGGCGATGATGATATCCAGCTTTTCCATAGTCTTCTGCGGAAGATCTACGGTTCCTTTCGCATCCAGAATATTGACCTCAGACCCCAGCACCAGCTCGATGCCGTACAGTTCTCTCGGCACGATCCGCAGATTGTCAAAATAAAACAGATGACAGGTTCCCGGCATCTTCGGTGCATGTTCCGTGATTCCCAACAGCTCCAGCCCTTTATCGGAGGCTGCTTTTGCCATCTCTCTTAACGTGGAGTACGCGTGTCCGCTGACGATTGTATGAGTGTGTAAGTCCAGGACCGAATTGTATTTCATAATGATAATTCCTCTTTTCTCTGTTTGTTGCCACATGATTATAATGATGTTAAGATATCGGATTGTTCCGTACTTCGTACTCTCACAATCCTCAAAAACATTCGTAATCCGCTCATTTTTCTTCGAAAAATGGCTACTTACTCATGTTTTTGGCGGGCCCCAAGTTCAGAAATCTTCCTGCAAGCAAGCTTGCGTCAGATTTCAAACCTTTTGACCCTGATATCTTATCATGTTCCGGTCTTTTCTACAACCTGTCATACACACACGTTGTCCACATTTACCAACATTTATACCTGATTTTTTCCACATTTTACAGAACTTTATTCACACCAGAGGCATATTCTGCAACTTCTTCATCTGTCTCTTTCTCTGCTTTTCTGCATTTCCCCGTCAGAAAACACATCACTCCCCACAAAAAGACCCCCAGCAGGCTGATCCATTTTCCCGCGGAAAGTCCCGGGGCGTGGTAAGTGATTGTCACCCAGTGTTCCCCGCTTACCAGCCGGCAGCCCAGAAACGCCGTGTTGACTTTCTCCGTCACGACCTCTCTCCCATCCACTTTGATCTCCAGATGACTGTCGTACGGGATCGATGTGATCAGATAGCCGTCCTGCTCCATCTCGATACTGCCACTGATCTGGTTTCCCTTTGTTGCGCTCCGGTCCGGTGTGAATGTGGACTGATACAGAGAAGCATCTTCCAGTACCGTCGTATCACTGACATAGCTTTTCAGGTTACAGATCCGATAAGTTCCCGCACCGAACGTCACTTTTATCTTTTCCTGATCTGCGGAAAGTTTCATCACATAAGTAAATGTCGTGTTGTCATTATAATACAGATGACTTTTTGCCGTCAGCTTATTTCTGATCCCGTTGATCACGATGCTCACATCCCGGTTCGGATGTCCATTTTCCACATCAAATTGCAGATACAGGATTCGCTCTTTTCCCGATGTATCTTCGTCAAGAGAAAGTGTGGCTTTCTGCTCTTTTTTTATCTTGATCTTCCAGGAATCGTCTTCCTTTGTCACTCCCTGCTTCGCCGTAAACGTTACGTTTGTTTCCTGTATACCCTTCGTCATTTCAACCCCTGTATCGGCGATCTTTTCATTTCCTGTTACCGCATACTGCATCAGCATGGTCTGATTATACGGGAATTTCATGGCCTGATACGTTTTTTCCGCGATCACCCGATTCGTTCCGTAGATCACCGGCGCAACCGCCTCCTGTACCTCTGTCGTGAAGTTCTCCCCGTCTTCACTCCGTCCGATCACATATTTGACTCCCATAAACTTCTGAAACAGCGGATTGGCCGAGGCGGACTGCATCAGTCCGTTTCGAAACGGCTGTTCCACCTGAAAGACATCGTTCCGAAACTTTTGATACGCTGTGTTATAGGCGGAAGAGTATACCGAAGTCGTCCACTGGCGCATATCCCAGATCCGGTTTACGTTGTCTTTTCGCTTCTTTGCAACTCCGCTTTGCTCCGTCCGGTACAGGCCGGTTTCTCCGTCCAGCGCATCACGCACGGTATCCTGCCAGGCACTGTCTGTGATCTCCTGATAATCTTCTTTCTGCACCAGATTGCCTGCCTTTCCGTTCACCACATGATTGATCAGCACCAGGCATACCAGCGCCGGAACCAGAAGCAGGAACGGGCGTTTCCACTTCTGAAAGATCAGGAAGAAGAAAAACAGTGCCGCGCTTTCGAACAGGATCAGCTGATAATTCTGCGCCCTCAATCCGTCCCCCTGCTGATAAAGTGCCAGCAGACTGACACCCACCGTACCGCCAAACATGAACGCTCCTTTCCATCTTCCTATTTCCTCGTTTTTCATACGGTTCAAAAACACTGCCGTAAGATAACAGAAAAATGGTAGAAACGGAATCAATGATTTGTACCGCACATACAGCATCCCGTTAAATCCCCAGGCAAATACAGGAACCGTCAGAAGTGCCACGCAGACCACCGATACCACCCGCTCCCGGATCGATCCACACACGATCCCGCCAAGCAAAACCGCCACCAGAATAACCGTCAGCCCCACGCTGTAAGTGCCGTACAGTGAACTGTCCAGCTGCAGATTCGGCATCAGCAGTTCTTTCAGATTCTGACTTTGGGAACTTCCGCTTCGCTGCAGGATCGCATATGCCGTAGGAACCAGCAATACACCGGCTGAAAGTACCGCCACGATCATCGGAACCGGGAATCCAAACAGTTTTCTCTTTCGGATCCCTTTGGGATAACCGTACCAACCATATAAAAATATCGCTGCCATTCCCGCGATGCTGAAATAAAAACTGGTCAGAATCATCAGAAACACGCCCAGGGTATACAGACCTGGTTTCCCTTTTTCCCAGTACCGATCCACACCCAGAAACGTCATCAGTAAGAATGGCATATACTGCACAAACATGATCTGATGACAGGACTGGTAGATCATCGGTCCCGCCAGTAAAAACAGGACTGCTACACCCAGCGCAATCTCTGTGGAAAATCCCCGTTTTTTCAACCACCCATACAGCAGGCAGACCGAAACCGCCAGACAGATCACACTGGCAGCCATCAGATAATCGCTCATTTTCACAAACGGAAGCAGATAGGCGATCAGCACGATCGGATTATACAGCCCGTAATAGGAAAAATTGTAAATATTCTGCCCGCCGCCGATGTTCGCCGCGTATTCCGGAAAAAATTGTCCTGTCTTATAAAACTGCTGCCGGAAATACTCCGGGAACACGCTGTGCTGACTGATCCAGTCCATATTTGCCCCGAAGACACCGTATCTTCCGGCAAAAAACCAGCACGCTGCCACAGTCAGAACAGTCAGTACAGCGTAAGACGCCAGTCCGCAAATTTTCTCTTTTGCATTACTCTTTTTCATAACTGGAACTCCTTATGATATAGATCGGACGATGTTTGGATTCCAGATAGGTTTTCGAGAGATACTCTCCCATGATCCCCATGCAGAGCAGCTGGATGCCTCCCATAAACAGGATCACGCAGACCATCGAAGGCCAGCCCGCCACCGGATCGCCCCAGATCAGTGTCCGGATCACCAGAAACAAGATCATTAAAAACGATACCCCGCAGAATACAACGCCAAGCACTGCCGCCACCGATAAGGGAGCCACAGAAAAACCGGTAATTCCTTCCAGAGAATACTTAAACAGCTGGCGCAGAGACCATTTCGTCTCTCCCGCGCTGCGCTCCACATTTTCATATTCCAGCCATTCGGTTTTGAAGCCAACCCAGCTGAAGATTCCTTTCGAAAACCGATTATACTCACTCATCTGCAGCACGGCATCTACCATTTTCCGACACATGATCCGATAGTCTCTCGCTCCGTACACCAGCTGTGTTTTTGAGATTTTATTGATAAATTTATAGAAGTTTTCCGATAAAAACGAGCGGATCACCGGCTCCCCGGTTCGGTCGGAGCGTCTGGTGGCGACGCTGTCACAGATTCCGCTTTTGACCATCTCATACATCTTCGGCAACAGTTCCGGCGGATCCTGCAGATCCACATCCATCACCACCACATAATCTCCCTTTGCCTTACAGAGACCTGCATAGATGGCCGCTTCTTTTCCGAAATTTCTCGAAAAAGAAAGATACTGGCAGCGCGCATCCTTCTCTGACAGTTTCTTCATCTCCGAAAGTGTCGCATCCTGTGATCCGTCATCCACAAAGATCAGTTCACAGTCCGCATCTATCGCATCCATCACCGGACACATATGTTCATAATAGATCGGTATGGTCTCTTCTTCGTTCCAACAGGGAACAATCACTGATATCAGGTTCATACTCTCACTCCTCTTTCCGTTTCAGAACGTATACTTATCCATTTTATTCCTTCGATTCAGCATTGTACCCCCTGTTTCTTAAAATTAACGAAAGATAAATCCTAAGATTTCTAAAGATTTTTTTACAATCTGTAAAATTCCTGTATAATGAGGAGCAGAAAGTTACCGGGCAATATCCGGTACCATGCAATTGCAAATGCAGAGTCTGGACGATCAGAGATTTTATGAAAAACGGAGGGAAACATATGGAGCAGCAAACCACACAGGTTCTTGTCGTAGACGATAACCCGGAAATTCGTGATATCATACATGTTTTACTGGAAGGGGAAGATATCCGGGTGACAGAGGCTGCCGATGGCAGTTCAGCCCTTCATTTTCTGGAAAAAGGCAGTTTTGATCTGATCATTCTCGATATCATGATGCCGGGGTTAAACGGGTACGAAACCTGCCAGAAGATCCGGCAGCTGACCAACGTACCGATCCTGTTTTTAAGCGCCAGAACCTCTGACAGCGATAAACTTATGGGCTTTTCCAGTGGCGGGGACGATTACCTTGCAAAACCCTTTTCCTATACGGAACTTCTCGGACGCACCAGAGCGCTGATTCGCCGTTACCGCATTTATCAGGGAAAATCCCCGACTGCCGGACAGTCAGCATCCAATCTGTTGACTTGCGGCGATCTGTGCCTGGATCCCCGGTCGGAAAAGGTGACGCTGCATCAACATCCGGTGGATCTCACTTCCACAGAGTATCAGATCCTGAAGCTGCTGCTTTCCAACCGCAGACAGATTTTCTCTCCTCAGCGCCTTTATGAAGCCGTCTGGGAAGAGCCTTACTATTACGGCGCCGGCAACACGATTACCGTCCATATCCGGAATCTGCGTCAGAAGATCGAACCGGATCCGTCGAATCCGGTTTACATAAAAACCACATGGGGAAGGGGGTATCACTGTGATTAAGATTCAGCATATACGTACTAAACTCCTGCTTCTTCTTTTTGCCTCTGCTCTGCTCTGCCTCGGTCTTTTTCATACTCTGTGGGCAAACAAATGGTATGTTCTTCACGTGATTACAGAAACAAATCTTCCCATAATGCTCCCTGTTCCACAGCCGGATGAAAATTTCTGGACCATGCTTGGAACAGAGGCTCTGAACTACGATATTCCTGATTCTGAATCGGATACAGAAGCCGTGGAAAAACTGCAGTCCTTATTTGATCGGTTGGATGATTACACCGGTCTTTATGTCTATGGCCTGGAAGATGGTATCTACCGGGCCGGTCAGTATCCCCGCTGTATGGGCAAAGAACGCTTTCGGTTCTTCTTCGATGTCGGATATAGTCTGACTGACGGGGTGACCGAACAACGGCATGAAAGGAATACAGAATTCAAAAATGGCTACGCGACCGTGATTGTCACCTTTTACCACAGTTCCATATTTATCTTTCCTTACTTTCTGTTCTCTTTGTTTCTGTCGGTCGGTCTGTTCCTTCTGATCCTGCTGTTTTTTATCAACCGGAAAATGAAGCAGGTGGTACTTCTAAAGCAGGAGATTCTTCGCATGTCCGCCGGTGATCTCTCCACTCCGCTTGTATCTTCCGGTGCAGACGAGATCGGTGTTCTCTCCCGGGAACTTGACCATCTCCGTCTCACCCTCGATCAGAATATCCGTCAGGAACAGGAGGCGCACCAGTCCAACCGGGAACTGATTGCCGCCCTCTCTCACGATCTTCGCACGCCGCTGACTGTTCTCCACGGGTATCTGGACATCCTGCAATTAGACCGCAACCCCGATATGCAGAATACCTATGTCACCCGCTGCCTGCAAAAAACCGATGATATTCGCCGGCTCACCGACCGGATGTTTGAATATGCGCTGGTATACGACGTGTCCGAGCCGGAACAGATCCGGATGATCCCTTTTTCACTTTCCCGGCTTCTCGGACTTTTCCGGGAACAGATGGATTTTCTGGAACTGGCCGGGTTTCACACGGATATATCCTTTCCGGATGCTGACATTTCCGACATCACCACCCCGGACGCACTTACGATTCAGGCAGACCCGGAGCTTTGCAAGCGGATCCTGAATAATCTGTTTTCCAATATTCTGAAATATGGCAGCAAACAGGAAACAGTCACGCTTTCCATGCAGCTTCCGCCGGAAATCAACAAAGATGCTGCGCTGTGTCTTGCCTTAAAAAATACTGTGAAACCGGAACATTCCGCAGTAGAAAGCAACCGCATCGGTCTCAAGAGCAGTACGCGGAATATGGAGCGGATGAGTGGAAAGCTTGTAGTTTTCCAGACAGATACGTTCTTCGAGGTAACGCTATCCTTCCCGGTCACCGCTCCGTAATCTCTGGTATCAGACACCTTTCATTCTTGATAAATTTTCACCAAAAAAGGCACGAAACCGTCAGATTTTTCTGATCCCGACAGCTTCGCGCCTTTCTTTTTTCTGTTTTTATTTTCAGTCTTTATTAAATACTTCTCTGTTCAGGCTGCCTTCCTGATGGCATACGATCGTTGTACATACAGCATCACCGGTGATGTTGACTGCGGTACGGATCATATCCAGGATACGGTCGATACCCATGATCAGGGCGATACCTTCGGTCGGAAGTCCTACGGAATTCAGTACCATCGCCAGAGTCACCAGACCAACGCTTGGCACACCGGCTGTACCGATAGATGCTAGAGTGGCAGTTACGACTACGGTTGCCAGGTTACCCATGGTAAGGGGAATGCCGTAGGCCTGAGCGATAAATACTACTGCCACGCCCTGCATAATGGATGTTCCGTCCATGTTAATGGTTGCACCCAGAGGGATAGTAAAAGAAGATATCTGCTTAGATACACCCATTTTCTTACTCAGCGTGTCGATGGACATAGGGATCGTCGCATTAGATGTTGCCGTGGAAAATGCAAATCCCATAACCGGCAGGAACTTTTTGATAAATTTGAGCGGATTCAGTCTTGTAAATACGAACAGCAGGATCTGATATACGATCAGACACTGGATCGCCAGCGCAAGGGTTACGTTACCCATGTATTTTAACATCGGCGCAAATGCGGAGAAACCAACGGTTGCAAACGTACGTGCGATCAGGCAGAACACACCGATCGGTGCGACCTTCATGATCGCCATGGTCATCTCCATCATCACATCGTTAAACTGGCTGAAGAAGTTTGCTACAACCGAACCTCTGGTTCCCAGTTTTGCCAGCATGATACCCACAAACAGGGCAAATACGATGATCGGCAGCATATCGCCGTTCGCCATGGACTGTATCGGGTTTTTCGGGATGATATTTAACAGAGTATCCACCAGACTGGTGGCTTCTGTAGCGGAAGATACGGTTCCTTTCTGAACAGCATCCATATCAAGACCCCGGCCCGGATTGATCAGCAGAGCACTTCCCAGAGCCACGCATACAGCCAGGGCTGTGGTTACCAGATAGAATCCGATGGTTTTTACACCAACTTTTCCAAGAGTCTTGGTATCTCCGATGGCCATACTTCCGCAGATCAGAGAGCAGAATACCAGAGGTACAACCAGCATCTGCATCAAACGGATGAATCCCTGTCCAACCACATAGAGAACCCCTTCTACGATGACGGTATCTTTGATATAACTGGAAGGAACCCAGTAATGGATCACAACTCCAAACAGAGCTCCGATCAGCAGTGCGATGAAGATCTGCGTAGACAGACCAATTTTCTTCTTTGTTTTTTCTGCAGTATTTTTTGCCATTATTCCAACCCTCCTGTCTCATCCAGATATTCTTTCAGGGCTGCCTTCCAGTCTTTCGGCTCTTCGATGCCGGTCAGACGAAGCATCATGTTGTCCAGAACGGAGTATGTCGGGCGCGCAGAATCCTCGATCACAACCGGATACAGATCCAGTTCTCCGGCTTTTCCGGAATACTCAAGAATCGTTCTTGCAAATTCATATCTGCTGCAGCTTCCCGGGCAGACCACATGATACAGACCATATTCTTCATTATCAATAAAATAACGGATCACCTTCGCCAGTTCTTTCGCGCTGGTCGGCGCCGCATACTGGTTGTTCGGCACTTCCATCGTCTTTCCCTGTCCCACATTGCGAAGCACTTCATCCACAAAATCTCTTCCGATTCCATAGATCCAGGAGCTTCGGATAATCACAAACCGATTTAACAGCTGGGTTAAAATCTTTTCTCCCGCTTCTTTTGATTTTCCATAGATCGTTCTCGGATGCACATTGTCAAATTCATTATACGGAACCCGCGATTCCTTATCAAAGACATCATCAGTAGAAATCTGTATCACTTTCGCATTGACCTCATTGGCAGCCAGTGCCACATTTCTCACACCGATCGCATTGACACGATACGCTTCATCTACATTGTTTTCACATTCCTGTACATCGGTCAGGCCTGCACAGTTGATCACAACATCCGGACGGTTGACATGTACAAACTGTGTAACCTCATCAATCTTTGTGATATCCACTTCCTCGATATCCGTCGGCAGCAACTGGTATTCCACGCCTTCAAGCAGATCGAGCAGTGCGGTTCCGATATGTCCCTCCGCACCGGTAATCCATATTTTCTTCATCTTGTTCCTCCCATTACTTTTCCGGGGTTTCCCTGAGAGATCTGAACATCTGTAACTGCACTCACATGATTGTTGCAGATATTCAGACTGGTTGACAGTTTCCTGTTTCTTACGCTTCTTCATTGTGGTTTTCTTACAATCTCATCACGTGATCATTCTTGCCACAAAATCGCCTTTGCATACCATCCCCTCCGCAGAAGCTGTCACTGTCAGCTCCCTTCGTATACAACATCACTAAAAAGGTCCACCGGACCTTTTGTCGTATGCTTGGCAACGAAAATAGCGACTTGCCTCCCGGCAAGCCGCTAAACATACTTTATTTTACCTGTATTCTGTCGGAAAGTCAATATTTTACATTTTAGTTTCTGTTTACTCTTAGATTTCCTTCCAGATAATCTCATTTGCTTCCATATGCAGATCAAAGCTTGTTCCGTCACCCTTGTAAACAGTGGTATCCTGCGGTTCATAGGTATTGTTTACGATACAGTATTTACCATTCTTTACATAGGCATGTACTTCTACGTTGTAGTTGCTGCTGAACCAGCGATGCAGGTTTTCTTCATCGTGTGCAGCCCACAGGATCGCACGGTACAGCACACGGCTGTTTTCAAAGCTGTATGGCAGACCGCTGATATAGACGCCTCTTCCTTCTCCAAAAGAGTTGACTGCCATCTGCACTTCTTTATCAATCTGGCGGATGATCGTAGTATCCGGCAGAGCATACATGTTTTTCTTTCCTTCTCCGAAGTCCACATCTCCCTTGCAGTCCTCAGTGATAAAGTGGGTATGCTCTTCCCAGTTGTATTTGTCTTTGTTCAGGTCAAATCCATTTTCGCGTTCCACTCCAAGAACACTTCTTAACTGAATGTATTTGCCTTCCCACTGATGACCGGTCGGCTCACCGATTCCGATAAATCCGCCGCCATTGTATACAAATTCATTGATTGCAGAAACAATCGTCTCATCTGTCCAGTTATCTCCGCCGGTATAGGCCGTATCGCCGTCTCCCACGTTCAGAATGACATCGATATCTTTGAGCATATCCGGGTTCTTGCGGATATCATCAAAAGTGATAAACCGTACATCAAACGGTGCACCGCTCAACGCTTCCATGATGCCCGCATAAGAATAGTTCTGTTTATGGTAAATCGCATGATGTACCATATGATTACCCCACGCACGCATCTTACCCCAGCAGTTTAATACGGCTACGGTTTTTACACAGTACGGTGTGGTTCCTTTGATATTTTCATACAGGGTACGGAATTCCTTGCAGACACTTTCCACATAATCGATAAATTCCGGGAACTGTACCGCCAGTTTCAGGTATCCGCCGTAACCGATACGGTCGATCGGTTTTCTTAAGATCGCACGACGGGCTGTTACCCAGTTTACCTTCGCTTCTTTTACCGGATCTCCACCCTCGTGGAAAGTATCCGGGAAGAAATACGGGAGAAAACGTCCCTCGGTATATTTAACCCCGGGAATATCACTGATCAGACGAAGCGTCGCTCCATTTCCCACGGAACCTACCACAGCATCCAGACCTACGGACTTAAACTCATCCATAAACGGCTCCATGCCGATCCAGTGATCGCCGAGGAACATCATGGCTTCTTTTCCGTATTCATGCACGATATCTACAAACTCTTTCGCCAGTTTCGTGACTTCTCTTCTCTGGAACGCGGTAAAATCCATGAATTCCTTGGACGGAATCCGGTACATGTTGTTCATGTAACCCTGGTCAATGATAAATTCCGGACGGAACTTATAACCTACTTCCTGTTCAAACTGTTCCAGAATATACGGACTTACCGATGCAGAATAACCATACCAGTCTACATATTTTTCTCTCGCCAGCTCATCAAAGATCAGTGTAAACTGATGGAAAAATGTAGTAAAACGAACCACGTCCACATACGGATGACTCTCCAGGAATTTTCTCAGACGTTTCTTGGAATACTCTTTAGTCTTCGGCTGACGGACATCAAATGTGATCTGTTTTTCCACACCCTTCCAGTCATTCGTCACCGCATTATACATATGAACCGGATCCCACATAATATAAGCCAGAAAACTTACCGTATAATCATGAAAAGCCTTCGCCGGTTTGATGGTCACATCACCGGTCTCCTCACTGTAACTCCACTCTGTCACCGGAACCACTTTTCCTGTCGTACGGTCAATAACTTCCCACCATCTCTGGATATCATCATGCGAATTTACCTTTAACATATCCGGATACAGATGATCCATCAGATGAATCGACAGCTCACCCTTTGTCGCTGTATGGAACGATGTCATAATATACATCTGCTGAATCTCATCCGGATTCGCTTTCGCCCATACATTATCTTTTCTGGTTGTATAATATGTTGCGTATACCTTCGCATCCACCTTCTTCAGTTCTTCCGGGTAATCCGTTCCGTCACAGTCACGGATCGCATCCGCCCCCCACCGTTTCACCAGCTCCAGTGTCTCCGGTACGACATCCACATCAGTCGGAATCGTTACTCTGCCCGTTGTACACTCTTTACCCATAACACACACCTCTCCCTTTCTTTATTATCACTCTCGGAACCTTATCAATTCCGCTTATATCCAATCCCAAATCATAAATCACCAGAAATAACTGCCGACAATGACCTTTTCCCCTATCTGTCTCTCACTGCCGGCAGTCCTATTCCAGTCTGCATCAGACAGGCGGCTGTTTCCCGTCCGCTGCACTAAATTCATTATATCCAATCCCCACCATTCTTTCTATGCTACTCTTGTTCCAAACATTAGATATCTTGCGGTATACGCGATTCTTTGCTATACTGACGTATATAAACCAGTAAAATATTTCATCTACGGTTTTTCTAGTGGCATCCTACGATATTTTCCTGCGCAAACTTCTCGCAGCATCATACTGTTCCGGGTTTGCCACCGTCAGAAATTGCGGTCATGCTTCTGGAGCCACACAGCCTTTTGCTGGTGCCCTTAGCAAAGATGAAATCCGGCACTTACCTACGGAACCTGCCACTGGCAGCTTCCTTCGGATGCAATGCAACGCAGACTTTTGCGAGGGTCAGCCGACCCTCGTGAACATAGTCGGAGTTAGTGACTAGTTCAGATTTGCGTTACCAGCGGTTGTGTGGCTCCAGAAGCATGACCGCAATTTCGTCCGCCCGCCAACCCACTAATTTCCAAAGGAGGTCCCCACATGTCCACCCTATCCTATTCCTTAACAGACTTATCCCCCGAACACCAGCCGCCCCACCAACACCTCCGCTACGTAACCTCCTCCTCCTTCGGATCCGACTGGAACGGCGTCCTCCACTCCCACGACTGCACCGAACTCTTCTACGTAACCGACGGCGAAGGATGGCTGTGCACCGATGAAACCCAGATTCCCCTGCGAAAAAACAACCTCGTCATCGTCAACCCCAAAGTCCACCACACCGAGCGCTCCTCACCGGAAAAGAAAATGCACTATATTGTGCTGGGAATCGATAACCTACAGTTTCGCTTCCACGAAGGAGAAACCTTCTCCCCCTTCCAGATCTTCCAACTCTCCTCCCACCGGGAAATGATCCTCTCACTCCTGCACACGATCCTGGAAGAACTACAAAAAAAACAGACTTCCTATGAGGAAGTCTGTCAGCATTATCTGTCCATTCTGCTTCTGCAGCTCCACCGGATCACCGGAAAAGAATTCTCCTTTGCGCCGCCAACCGATATCCCCTATGAATGTCAGCGCGCCAAAGCCTACATCGAAGAACACTTCCACGAACCGGTAACACTCGAGCGGATCGCAGCCATCGTCCACTGGGATAAATTCTATCTCTCCCATCAGTTTTCTGCTGCCTTCTCTGTCTCACCGATTAACTACCTGCTGCAACTGCGGATCACCCACAGCAAACGATTGTTGTGTGACACCGACTACTCCATCACACAGATCGCCGAGTCCAGCGGATTTTCTTCGCAGAACTATTTTACACAGGCATTCAAAAAACTGGTGGGTGTATCTCCAAGAGCCTATCGTCAGAAGCACCAGAAATAAATAGTCAAAATCTATCCACAGATCAATTTTTGTTATCTATTGCAGTAAAAAATCAGATGCCGTTACAGTATTTCTGTAGCCTGCATCTGATTTTCTGTTTTTCTATCACTTTCCCGCCTGAGCAACTATACACACAGCCACTCCATCACCACAGCAGCTTCTGAATTTCTTAGATTCTTGCAACTCCCGTATCTCTTGCAGCCTTCGCAACTGCCTCGGCAACTGCCTTTGCCACCCGTTTGTCAAATGGATTGGGAATGATATACTCTGCATTTCTCTCCTCATCCGTGATAATATTTGCGATCGCATATGCAGCGGCTACCTTCATCTCATCATTGATATCGCTCGCTCTCACATCCAGCGCGCCACGGAAGATACCCGGGAATGCCAGTACATTATTGATCTGGTTCGGGAAGTCACTTCTTCCGGTTCCGATCACAGCTGCACCTGCAGCCTTTGCCTCTTCCGGCATAATCTCCGGTGTCGGGTTTGCCATCGGGAAAAGAATCGGATTCGGAGCCATTGTGCGAACCATTTCCTGTGTCACCGTTCCCGGTGCGGATACACCGATAAATACGTCTGCCCCCTTGATCACATCTGCCAGACTTCCTTTTTCCATGTTCTGGTTGGAGATCTCAGCCATCTCTTCTTTTTCTTTGTTCAGTCCTTCACGGCCTTTGTAGATCGCGCCCTTCCGGTCACACATGATCACATTTTTCAGGCCCATACTGATCAGCAGTTTGATGATCGCGATACCGGCTGCACCTGCTCCGGAAGTTACTACTTTGATCTCATCGATCTTCTTTCCGACTACTTTCAGCGCATTGAGCATAGCTGCCATTGTTACTACTGCGGTTCCATGCTGGTCATCGTGGAAAATCGGAATATCACAACACTCTTTTAACTTGCGCTCGATCTCAAAACAACGCGGTGCGGAGATATCTTCCAGATTGACTCCACCGAAACTTCCTGCCAGCAGGCTGACGGTCTTTACAATCTCGTCCACATCTTTTGTGCGTACACACAACGGAAATGCATCCACATCGCCAAATGCCTTGAACAGACAGCATTTTCCTTCCATAACCGGCATACCTGCCTCCGGTCCGATATCACCCAGTCCCAGTACGGCACTTCCGTCTGTAACGACCGCTACCATGTTGTGACGACGGGTATATTTATAAGAAAGATCCACATCCTCTGATATTTTGATGCAGGGTTCCGCAACACCCGGTGTATAGCAGACAGCCAGATCTTCCGGAGTATCCAGTTTTGCACGACTAATCACTTCGATTTTTCCAGCCCATTTTTCGTGTTCCTGTAAAGCGAATTCTTTGTTATCCATGTTTCTCCTCCTGCATATATTTTTATTTCATTTTTTTCCATTAGTATTTTACTTTATTTCAAAAAAACATGCAATCAAAAACAACAGAATGAGAAAAAATGTCAGAAAAGAATCCGTCATATCGCATTTTCTTCCGCTCTACAGATAACTCTCTTTCTTATTCAACTCTTTTCTCAGATAATCTCCTATCCCGGTAATGGCCAATAAGGTTACAATAAGAAACGCCCCGGGAATCAGAATGATCCACCAGCCATCGGTGAGCAGTGCTTTTTCTGACAGTGACAGCATGCTTCCCCAGGAGATGATCTCCAGTGGTAACCCGATCCCCATAAAGCTCAGCGTAGATTCTTCCACAATCGCACTTCGAATATTCATAACCACCATGAACATAATAGAAGATAAAAAGTTGGGGGCAAGATGTTTCCGAAGAATATAGAAAAAGCCGCCACCCATACATCTGGCTGCAACTACATATTCATTGCTTCTTAGCTGACGTACTTCTGTTCTTACTACTTTCGCTATACTGGTCCAGCTTGTAACTCCTATAACCAACGACAGACTCAGCACATTTGCCTTCCCCAGAATCGCCTGCAGAAAAATAACCAAAAGCAGATTGGGAATGCTCAGCAAAATCTCTGTCATTCTCATGAGTAACATGTCCAGCCATTCCGGAGCCAGACCACTGACAGTTCCAAAGATAATCGCAATACTGGTTGATATCATTGTTGCCACAAATCCTATAAACAACGACTGTCGTCCACCGTACCATATCATGGAGAAAATATCTCTCCCCATGGTATCTGTCCCAAACAGAAATTCCCTGCATGGAGCAACGGTATAATTTTTCAGATCCATATAGGACGGATCTTTTGGCATGATCCATTTACAGAACAGACATCCACCAGCGATTATCAGAAGAACAATGACAGACAGCCAGGGAACTCCCTGATACCATCTATTTTCTTTTTCCGGTGCCTGACGTTCCAGAAGTTCCGGTCTTACACCGACAATTTCAAACGGATCATTCATGTTCCCTCACCTCCTGTATATCCGGCTGTCTGCTGATGCGGATGCGCGGATCGATTCGCTCATTGAGAATCTGTGCTGCCATATTACAGACAATCACTATGATTCCGGACAGCAGACTGACCACCATCAGCAGATTGTAGTCCTTATAGCGAGCACTTTCATATGCCAGCGTGCCGATTCCCGGATAGGAAAAAACAGTCTCCACCACATACGTTCCACCCATGATATGTGCTACGGAAATTGCCATAATGCTCAGATACGACGGCATAATATTTCTCAGACAATGTGTGATCATGATCCGTGATTTTTTCATTCCCTTTGCCTTCGCCAGCAGCACGTAATCCGCACGGACTTCATCCAGCATTTTGTTTCGGACCATATAGCCATAATACCAGAGATGTTCTGTCACGATAACCGCTAATGGAAGAATCATATGCACGATACGATCGGAAAGATTGTTTTCCTGCCCCACCGCATATGCTCCTGAGCTTGGCAGCCATCGAAGAGAAACAGAAAACACAAGAATCAGTACCAGAGCCAGCCAGAACTCCGGTACACAGCTGATTACCGTTCCCACTTTACAGATCATCCGGTCTGTCCATCCGCCCTCTTTCCATGCACACACCACTCCCAGAAACAACGATCCGAAAAATATGACCAGAAAGCCAATTCCTCCGAGAACCAGTGTATTGCCGATTCTGCTTTTCAATACCTCCAGTACATCCATTTTATATTTATAGGAAATTCCAAAATTCCCATGAAATGCCTGACGGATCCACCTTGCATACTGCACAGATATTTTCTCATTCAGCCCCAGTTTCTCCTCTGCCCATTCTCTTTCTTCCGGGTTCATCTTTTCCACGCGTTCTCCATAGTAAGAAATCAGCGGATCTCCCGGTGCAAGTCTGGACACATAAAACGTTACAAGAGACAGTACCCATACACTGATGATAAAAATTAGTAATTTTTTTCCATAATATAATACCCGTTCACCCCTCATTGTACTTCATCACCCTTCTGTTTCGTTCTTCCCTCGGATCCGGTACGGGAATTGCTGCCAGCAATGCTTTTGTATATTCATGTTCCGGATGTGAAAACACATCCTTTGTGGTTCCTTCTTCAACCAGTCTTCCACGATACATAACTCCGGTCCGATCGCACAAAAATTTCACCATCGAAAGATCATGTGCGATAAAAAGAAAGGAAAATCCCTGCTCTTTCTGCAATTTTCGAAACAAATTGACCATCTGTGCCTGAATAGATACATCCAGCGATGCGATTGGCTCATCTGCCACAATCAGATCCGGTTTTGCTAACAGTGCCCGCGCAATTGCCACCCGCTGTCGCTGCCCGCCGGACAGTTCATACGGATATTTTTCCAGATAACTTCCATCAAGTCCTACCATCTCCAGCTGTTTTTCAATTTCCTTTTTATCTGTACGGATCTTTCGGGACTGAATACGCAGCGGTTCCGCCACGATATCTCTGACTTTCATTCCCGGATTCAGGCTGGAAGCCGAGTCCTGGAAAATCATCTGCCGCGTCATCTGTAACATCTTCCGGTTCTTTTTAAATTCTCTGTTTTTGCAGACCGGAATTCCTTTATAATAGATTTCTCCTGCGGAAGGTTTGTATATATTCATGACACAGCGCGCCACTGTCGATTTCCCGGATCCGGATTCTCCTACCAGGCCGTAAATTTCTCCTTTTTTTATTTGAAAAGAAACATCATCCACTGCATGCACTTCCACCTTCCGATTCAGCCGAAATATGTGTGAAAGATGTTGCACATCCATTAAAATATCATTTCCCATATCTTCGCCCTCCCATCGGAACCTTCACCTTCGGTGCCCGCTCATCCAGCAGCCAGGTAGCCGCATAATGGGTATCTGTAATCCGAAACATAGGAGGCTCTTTTTCATAGTCTATTCTCATTGCATATACGTTTCTCTCCGCAAATGCATCACCCTTTGGCGGATGAATCAGGGTAGGCGGCATGCCCGGCAGTGTTGGGAGCCATTCTTTTCCTTCTGCCAGAACAGGAAGTGACTGTAACAGTCCCCAGGTATATGGATGCCTTGGATCATAAAAAATCTCCTCCGCCGTTCCGATTTCCACAATTTTTCCCGCATACATAACCGCCACACGGTCTGCCACTCCGGCTACAACCCCTAGATCATGGCTGATAAACACAGTTGCCATCTCCAGTTTTTTCTGGATCCGCCGGAACACATCCAGAATCTGTGCCTGAATCGTCACATCCAGCGCAGTCGTAGGCTCATCGGCAAACAGAATCTTCGGATTACCGGCAAGTGCAATTGCCATAACTGCTCTCTGACGCATACCCCCGGAAAATTCATGAGGATACTGACGGATCCTTTCTTCCGGTCTGTCTATTTCCACCAACTGCATCAGTTCTATAACTCTTTTTCTGATCTGTCCTCTCGACATTTTTTTATTATGGATCCTCACCGCCTCCCCGATCTGTTTTCCAACCGTGATCGTCGGATTCAGAGATGTCATCGGATCCTGAAAGACCATCGAAAAAAGTTCTCCACGCAGCCATGACATATTCTTTTCCGTATAGTCCGTAATATCCGCTCCATTCACCAGTATTTTCCCGGACTTGATTTTTGCTGTCTTCGGAAGTAATTTCATAATACTTTTGCACAATGCACTCTTCCCGCACCCGGATTCTCCCACAATGGCCAGTACTTCCCCTTTTTCCACAGTAAAACTTACATCCCGAACCGCTTCCACTTCACCGGCATCCGTAAAAAAGCTTACCGACAGATGTTCTGCCTTCAGTAACTCATTCATGACTAACCTCTCAAAACTGCATAAAGAGACTGTTACCAGTCTCTTTGCATCTCTCATCTTTCTTTTTATTTCACGATTTCCCATTCCTGAATATTCCAGAAAATACCAACTCCGTGATGACCAAGTACGGTCTTTTCGGAGATTCCTTTGATATCCGAATCCGCCACATAATTGGCATCAATATAACAGATAAATGCATATGCCGGATCCTTTGCCAGCTCTTCCTGGAAAAGATCATAATATTTCGCACGGGTTTCCTGATCTTCATACTGTCTTGCCAGTGTCAGATATTCATCCACTTTTTCATTGGAATAACCGGAATAATTGGCTCCTTTATCCGTTCCGAAAACTTTGTAGGTATGATCATCTGCATCAAACGGGCTTCCCCAGCCGATCAGGCAAGCCATCTGTCCTCCCCAGTCCATCTGTGCCGGAATATCTACCGTACAGTTGATGCCGATCTCCTGCAACTGCTGTGCCGCTGCCTGTGCAATATCGATTCGATCCTGTTCTCCGGACATGACGCTGATCACAAAGCCGATTTCTTCTCCATTTCTCTCGTAGAAACCATCATCATCCATGGTACATCCCGCATTCTCAAGAATCTCTTTTGCCTTTTTCGGATTATAATCATAATGTTCCACATTCTCATCATTGTAGATATTTCTCTGCAATGGACCATAGGCCGGCATTCCCTGACCCAGAAGCACTGCATCAATAATTGCCTGCCGGTCAATACCATAACATACTGCCGGAATAATATCTTTATTTTCCGTCCAGTAATCGTTGCCGAAATTAAACATAATACCACGATAATCCGAAGTTGTCATATCATAGCAGGTATAATCTTCTGCATCCTTAAAACTCTGTGCATTTTTCGGATCTAACAGAGCCATATCAATCTCACCGGACTGTAACTGTACTGCCTGTGTATTGTCATCCTCTACAATCTTAAAGATTACTTTATCGATTTTCGGACTGCCAAGGTAGTAATCTTCATTTTTCACCATGACAATTGACTGCCCTGCATCCCAACTTTCCAGTTTATATGGACCTGTTCCTATCGGATGACGGAAGAAATCCGACTCCTGCATATCTTCTCCATCCAGAAGATGTTTTGGCAAAATCGCCATTGTCATATATTCCAGAAATGCCACATTTGGTTCTGCCAGTTTAAAGGCGATCGTCTGGTCATCTGTGACTGTAATTTCCTGCACATCTTCATAATTTGGTGCATTCTCCGATCCGTTGTCCGGATCCATGATCGCTTCTATTGTAAATTTTACATCGTCTGCCGTAAATGGTTCCCCATCATGCCATTTAATTCCATCTCTGATGTGGAATGTATAGGTATAAGTATCTTCATCATAATCCCAGCTTTCTGCAAGCCCCGGCACTACCTGATCATCCGCATCATGAGCAGTCAGTCCGTTAAATAACAGCACATTGATCTCGCAGTGCTCATCCATCGCAGGATTGATCCGTGTATAATCTCCGGATCCATATGTCAGTGTAGATTCTTCTGTATTTTCTGCTTCTTCTGCAGGTTCATCATCTGCTGTTTCCTCATTCCCCGTCTTCACATCCGCAGTATTACCTGTTTCTGATGTACCCCCACAGGCCGCCAGCGATATCACCAAACCTGCTGCGAGCAATACCGCAACCATTTTCTTCTTCATATGTTTCCCCTTTCTGATTTCTGTAAAAAGAAAGGAAAGGAATCTTTCCCGGATTTCTTTCCTCACTTCTGACATTATTTGCTTTCCAACCCATACTGCTTTTAGATGCGGAGGAGGCAGTATGGTCTGAGCGAACTTACAACCTTCTTCTGTTGTGTGCCTATCATAACCTGTCTTTTCTCTCCTCACAAGCCCCCTGTGGGGTTATATTTTTATCCTTTTTTCAACCGATATTTTCGCACTTTTTTCTTTTTTATATCCTCATCCGGGGGATAGACAAAGCAAAAAAGCCGTCCTCCATAGTTTTCATCCATGAAGGACAGCTCCCCTTTTATTTACCGTTCCACAATCTTCAGATCCCAGCCCCCGATTTCCAAAACCTGTCCATCAGTAACTGCAGCCTTTCCAAACAATTCCTCTCCATCAGTGCCATGATAAATCACATTCCGTACTTCCGGCGAATAGTTCAGATAATATACAACTTCTTTTCCAAGATCATTTGTCCCCTTCTTGATAATCACCGGGAACTCCACTTCCTGTTCCATACCCCACAATCCTGCATCCTTCAACACATCCGTAAGGATCTCCCGAAGCATCGCATCACCGGTCCAGCAGCCGAGATAAGTAGCCGTTCCCTTTCCATACGCATTTCTCGTCACTGCCGCATACCGCTTCCAGTTATAATGATCATAAGAAGCAAGCACCTGTGCCCCTTCCGGGTTCACCAGTTCCATAAAATTTTTCAACTCATTATCTTCACAGTGATACGTCTCTCCTGACAGTTTTACCTGTTTCGGGAACGTAAAATGGCTGTAGGAAATACCCAGACACCGGTCCAGAATATGTGGCTGGCTGTCATGGAACACCTTCAGATTCTCATCCGTGAAACCGGTCTTGAATGTGGTAAACAGATGACCGCCTGCTGCCACATAGTCATTGATCTTCTGAAGCAGGGCTTCCGGTGCTGCGTACAGTGCCGGCACTACCAGCAGATCATACTGCGCAAAACTTTCTGTTTCCGGCCACAGGAAATCGCATTCCACATTCAGTTTATATAACTGATCATAGACATACCGGACCACATCGTTATATTTGCATCCGCCACCACCGCCTGCGGTTCCGTCAATCGGAAACCAGTCCAGCGCAGTCTGTGCTTCATTGCTCACAAGGAAACCGACTTTATTGTGTTTTTTCAGATTCACCAGATGGTTTCCCAGCTCCGCAAACTCCTTACCAATCACTTTTGCAGAACGATACGTATCGTTTTCCTTAAAGTCGTGACTCAACAGTCCTTTCCAGTATGTCTCAAAAGAATTGTGGATCGAATGCCAGTGCCAGTATTCCACCATATTTGCCCCGGAAGCCAGATGACTGAATGCCTGCAGACGAAGCTGTCCGTCGTAAGGAACCCATCCCGGGAATCCCTGTGCCTCTGTCTCCAGAACAAAATAATTATCTGCTTTCAGTGAACGGGTACTGTCTCCGCCATAGGAAATCTCTGCACCGGTCAGTTCGTCCTGTGTCGGATGATAGATATCCACCCCTGCTACTGTCAGTGCCCTTGCTGCATGTTTGTGATCCACCATCGGCTGTACTCCGTAGGAATATCCCCGCCAGTCAAAATCAAAGTTATGGGTGATAAACTGATCTTCCCTTGCATACTCTTTCACAATATCCGCCTGCCACTGCAGATAATCATCCACCAGCGTTCTCTGGAACTTCTGGAACTCTGCGCCAAGGCTTCCGTTGATTGTTCCACGCACATCCGGGAAATCCTCCCACGCGTTGATCCGGTTACTCCAGTAATCCAGACCAAACGCCTGATTCATCGCATCCAGATCATCGTTGAACTTTGTGCGAAGATATTTTACAAACTGCTCCTGCACATTTTTTCCTGCTGTATCATAATATTTTGTCTCATTATCCAGCTGGAAACCAATCACACATTTTCTGTGCGCAGACACTTCCATCAGTTTTCGGATCACACGTTCACCGTAATAGCGATATACCGGATGCGTGATATCCATGATCTGACGCGCCCCGTAGATGCCCGGTCCCCTCTTTGTGGTTGCCAGTACATCCGGGTGGGATTTTACCATCCAGGTCGGGATCGCATACGTCGGTGTTCCAATGATCACTGAGATGCCGGCCGCTTCCATCGCATCCAGTACCCGAGTCACATGGCTGAAATCAAACACCCCTTCCTGGGGTTCACAGGTACTCCAGGTAGACTCGGCGATACGGACCAGATTGATCCCTGCCGCCTTTATCATTTCCACATCTTTGTCCAACCGGTCACACGGCATATACTCATCGTAATACGCCACCCCATACAATAATCTATCCATTCGATAACCCTCTCTTTTTGTTATTTTCCACTACTTTTGCAGATTTGCTATTCTAATTTTACCTGTTGTATGGTCATCCGGTCAACTATGTCCATACATATTTCTGAAAATAATTGTAACTATTCAGAAGGTAGTATCCCGCGAGGTGTTTTGGCATGTTTTTTGCCAAACTCCCGAGACATACAAGGCAAAATGCCATCACCGAAGGTGATTTGGAATGCATTTTGACTCGTAACTGTGAGGGTACTGAACAGTTACAAATTAAATTTTTCGGAATGGAGGTTTTTATGAAAACAAAAGCAAATCCTCAGGCAGTGATCCTGTTTCTCACAGGACTACTGTTTGCCGCCGGCATTTTCTATATCGGCTTCAGGACAAACAGGCAGATCCATTCTGCCACCTCTGAACTTAACTCTTTTACCGAGCAGGTGACAGATCTTCAGAAGTCTCTCAATAATGCCCACAGTTCCTATGCAGATGCTATTCAGTCAGAAAAAGATATGAGCAATTGGCGGGTCAGAAAAGCAGCTGGAGTAACTGCTCCCAGCCAGGAATCTTCAGAAGGCTCTACTTCTTCTGAATCCCAGTCGTCTGTTTTTAGCCAAAACACTTCTCCGGAATATAATTCTTTTACAGATGATTATCCCGAAAGCGATATTTCCTCTGGACGGTCTGAAGATACACCAGAGTCTGCTACTGATTCTGAAAGCATCTTTTCAGATAATCAGCCTGTTGCATGATCATTACTGTTCGCTCTGTATACAGTAATACATACTCTACATCAGAAAGGAATTTTCCCATGAAAAAAAATCGAGAAAAATCACCTGTTTTCCTTTATATTGTCATCGTCATCCTGGCACTTATAATCCTTGCTCTGGGCGGTGTGACCCTAATGTCTCTCAACGATCTTGCTTTCCTTCGCTCCAAAGTATCTTCCCTTCAGGATACTGTTCAGGAAATTTCAGATACTTCTGCTGATCTTCTTGCACAGGCAGACGAACTTACCAGCCTGAAAGAACAATCTGCCTCTTCTGAAACAGCGGAACCTGCCCCTGATTCTTCCAACATTCAGGAAGAAGGCACCATTTCTCCTTCACACAGCGAACCAACAACTTCCACAGACGACAGCATGAACAGTCTTCTCTCGCAGATTCAGCCGCTTCTTCCTCAGAACAACGGATCCTGGTCTGTGTATGTGTGCAATCTTATTAAAAACACAGAGGGAAATATTGACAGTCATCCCATGCAGGCTGCCAGTCTCATCAAGCTGTATATTATGGGAGCTGTTTATGAAAATTACGAAACGCTTCTCCAGACCTACAGTGCTGACACCCTCAACAATTACCTGAATCCCATGATCACAGTCAGTGACAACGATGCTGCCAACGCTCTTGTGGAGATTCTGGGAAATGGTGATACCACTGTGGGAATGGCTGCTGTCAATACATTCTGTCAGAATCATGGGTTTACCGATACTTCCATGGGACGTCTTCTTCTTCAGAGTAATGAAAATGGTGATAACTATACTTCCGCAAATGACTGTGGACGTTTTCTCAAGGAAATCTATCAAACTTATAACAATACCTCTTCTGATGGAACACTTGCTCACGCAGATGCCATGTATGGGCTTCTCAAAATGCAGGAGCGTAGAAATAAAATTCCTGCTGATATGCCAGAAGGTGTCAATGTAGCCAACAAAACCGGTGAACTGGATACTGTCGAAAATGATGCCGGAATTGTTTACAATACTGCCAAGGGAATCGATCTGGTAATATGCTTCATGTCAGAGAACCTTTCCGATACAGGTAACGCCCAGGCAGTGATCGCTCAGGATTCCCGTATGATCTATGGCTATTATAATGAATAAAAAAAAGACGGGAGAGTCAGACCTCTTCCGTCTTTTCTTTCTCTTCTTCATAAGACATTTCCCAAATATCTGCAAATACCGCCAGCGGGCAGTCCGTCAGAAGGCACATCAGAAGAAAACATTCATAAGGATTGACAATATAAATCTCACTCATACCGCATCTGTGCAGAATCTCCTGAATTTCCTCAAGGAAATGATGATATCTTGTATAGGGATCATCATCCTGCATTTCCTGGGACACAATAAAAAATTCAAGAGTAATCAGATCAAAACGTTCTACAGGGAATTTATGGTTCATAATGCTGTTAATCCGCTGCCTGCTGAACCGTTTCTGACTGAAATGACGGGCAAGTATGGAAGCTGACATTTTTTTAAGATTTCCCATTTTGTTTACAGGTATCCCACTGCAGATAACTTTTTCCACATCAGCATCAGAAATATCTGAAATATTCCACACTTTGTTGCGGTTCTTTTCCTCTTCGTCTCCCTGATACATCTCTGCAATAATCTTTTTGGCATGAGTCAGCAGACGTACAAACTCCTGAAATGCCTGACTTTTTTCTGACATAGGATCATCTGTACCTGCTTTTACATAGGCGAGATACTCCAGAAGTTTTTCTTCGGTGTCAAGGTGCCATTCCCCTGTATAAACCTGGGTTGCTTCTTTATAATTTTTGTCAGGTTTCAGTTCTGTATATTTTTTCTTTAATTCTTCTGCTTTATGATAACCAAGCTGTCTGGAATAGCAATACCAGTAAATTACCTCATCCGGGTTGTGAAAATCAAAATCCTGTTCTCTAAGAACCCTGGTCAGAAAATCTGAAACATCCTCAGCACTCATGCGTAGTCCAAATCCCAACAGAAATACTGTTTCTCTTTTTACAGAAGCCTGAGAAAGCCAGTTATTCACCAGCGAAGTCAGCTTCGTAGAAGTAGGATTCATGGATTTGGGTGTACAGGTCTCATGGAATGATTCAATGACAATATCCTTATAAATATCCTGGGTCACTTCACTGTAAGGCTCTTCCAGCCCAGCTCTTTCATATATGTATCGTTTCAGATGGTCTCCAAAAGATACCAGCTCCATCTCTTTATATAAATAATGAAAAATCACATCTGCATCTTCGTCTTCAAATCCATCCAGGCTCACAACCTGGCGAAATTTCTGTGCTGCTTTTCTGGTAAATTCAAAGTCTTTGACAGAGTCAAATGCTACCACCTGCTCAAAATCAAGATCCTGCATTCTGTTTTTCAATTTTATCACCTTCGCATTTTCTGTGAATCCAGTCTGACAGCCTGCCAAACCAGTTTTTGGGTTTTTCTTTTACTTCGCAAAGTACAAGTGTTATATTATCTCTTCCGCCTTTTTTGAGAGCACGTTCCAATAACATACCTGCTGTTTCTTCTACCGGGGCTTCTCTGGAAAGAATATCTGCGATTTCTCCGTCTGAAAGCATATCTGTGATTCCATCAGAACAGATCAGATATCTGACACCGATCACCGGTTCCCGGCTGCTGACAGAAGGTTCCAGTCCCATATAATCTTCCGGAATTCCCAGATACTGTGTCAGCGGCGATTTGTTAAACAATCCGCCTCCCAGAACATGATCTGTAGAAATCCTCCTGAACTGATCTTCACAGAACATATAGATCCTGCTGTCTCCCAAATTACAGCTATATACTGCATTCTGTCCAAAAATCATTAGGGCAGCTGTAGTTCCCATACTGCTTATTTTGTTTTCAACACTGAACTGGCAGACTGCCTGATTCATTTTACGGCATAGTTCATTCAAAAATTCCTGTGGGGCATTTCTGATCTGTTTTCGCTGATTCTTATAATGTTCACCACAGGCCTGTGCTGCCAGATAAGCAGCTATCTCTCCATAGCTTTCACCGCCCATACCATCAAATACTGCAAGAAGAGGAAGCTCTGATTGTCTGGCACAGCCTGTCTGAATATGATCCATTCCCTGATTCTGTGCTTCCAGACTTTTGCCGCAGCACCAAAAATTATCTTCATTATTATTCCGCACTTTGCCTATATGACATGTATACGCATATTCAATCTGATAGGTCATATTTCATCCCCTTTACTCATCAGTATCTGTACTGCTGGCTGATGCATTCAGCTGACTTTTGTATTCCTCTGCCTGATCCCAGTATTTTTTGCCTCGGTCTACATATTCTTCATTATCTGTTTCGTTGTCATGGCACACATTATTTTCATCGATCCAGCGTATCAGCTTACCATCATCATAATAATAAAGATCGACTTTCTGCTCTCCCGCTTTCAGATAGCTGAGGGTATTGTGATCTGCCCAAATATAGGCAAAAAACAATTCCCCCTCCCAGTAATAATACTCTTCATAATATCCATCCTGGGATAAAGAAGGATACACAAGTACCTTCTTTACAACACCTTCATCATCCAGGTAGCTGATCTTTCCATCCTCTTCTGAACCGATCCAGTTGTAATCGTTCAGATTGTCTGTAATAGTGGTAGCCTGAGTCCGGATCTTTTCCAGCGTTTCCTGGAGCTGTTTGTTCTCAGCGCTCTGCACTGTCTCAGTGACAGACTGCTTTAAACGCTGAAGCTCAGAATTTTCTTTTACAAGCCATATAAATACACCAATGACCACACATACAGCAATGGACATTACAACAACCGCGATCACCAGAGGATCTATCCCTCTTTTTTTCTTGTGAGGTCTGCTGGTCTTGCCTGCAACAACTGTTTTTTCCGGTTCTTCTTCTATAATTTCTATATAGTCTTCATTATCTGCTGTATCTGGTTCTTCTGATTCTTCAGGCTGTTTCTTAACAGATACCGGCTTCTGGTATTTCAATGCCTCCAGTGCTTCCCGAAATTCTTCTGCTGTTTCAAAACGATCCTTACGGTCATAAGCACAGGCTTTCAATATGATATCTGCCAGCCCTTCGCCTGCCTCTGCCGGTCTGGGGGGATTTTCTCCGGACATTCTCCTGTTAAGTGCATTTTCTTTGTCTCTGTATGTAATCAGCTGTTTCTCAAGACTGATAAATGGCAGACGGTTGTGATTCCTGAGCTTGTAAAGTACAATACCAAGAGAATAAATATCTACTTTTGCATCATAGGGTTCTCCTTTGTACATTTCCGGTGCCATGTAAGAGAAAGTGCCTTTCTTGGAAAGGCCACTCATGGTTCGTTCCAGCTCTCTGGCAATTCCAAAGTCACCAAGTTTAAATTCGCCAAACCTGGATACAAAAATATTCTCCGGTTTGATATCTCTGTGAATGATATTCTGTTTCTGGCAGTATTCCAGTGCTTTACAAAGATCGATTCCAAGCTGGATCACATCTTCTTCTGTAAGTTCCCGTCCTGCACAGTAGTCAAGAAAGCTGGTCAGATATTCCATTCTTATGTAGATGTCCCATCCAATATCATCCAGGTATTCTACTACTTTATAGTCTTCTACAGAAACCACAT
>OLOA01000992.1_pt1 | contig 29608 bp, 17 predicted proteins | sample 1672201 | NCBI WGS metagenome assembly OLOA01 (sample SAMEA3136658, study PRJEB25190) | human gut metagenome
CCTTTTCGCGATTGGGTTGGTCGCACTTTCATGCTCCTTCCGCGTGCAGCTTTTGTGGCTTCGCCTAAGCCCTTGTTTGCTTCCCCAACTTTCCGTGAAGAACCACAAAAAGGCGCTCCGAGCCATTTTCGCCCGAAACGCCCAATTTCACGATTTGCTTTTCCTTCCCTCCACCCACTGGAACAGCGCCGGATACAGCACAATCGCGAACAGCATCAGCCCGAACATCTCTGCAAAGCCCAGCCAGTGCGCATCCAGCAGCAGATTACCCGCCGCCTTCATTCCCTTCCGCACCGCCAGCAGCAGCGCCACGCCAACCACGCCGCGAATCATGCGCGCCTTGCCCGCACCCTTTGCATCAAAACCGACAAAGTGCCTCTCCAGCACCCAGCCAAGGCAGAAGCCCATCATCGCCCCCGCCGCCTTGTAGCAGTCCGTCACCATGTCCCACGGGTCAACCAGCAGCGTTCCATCCGGCAGCACATCCATCGGATACGGCTTCACGCTGGTGTAAATCAGCATCGCGGCAGACAGGATGATGCCGATAGTCGCCAGCAGCCAGTCGCGGTTCTTGCCGCCGTCCGCCCAGTTCAGCAGGTGTTTTGACAGCAGCAGCACGACCAGCGCAATCATCATCCCAACCAGCACGTCCTGCGGCGTGTGCGCGCCGAGCCAGTTGCGGGCAAACGCCGTCAGCAGCGTCAGCAGCACGCACGGCAGAATCCACCATTTGCTGTACTTTTTCAGGTATGCCGCGAGGTTTCCGTAAAAAGACGCTGCCAATGTCGCATGTCCGCTTGGAAACGAGTAGCCCGTTGCCGTTGCCGCCGCTTCCGGGGCGATTTGCAGCCGCGCATCCTGCTTCCACGGGCGATAGACGCACGCGATATTCTTGATGAGCTGCGTCACCATCGTTGCACCCGCGAAGCACAACCCCATCCGCTGCCCGGTGCGCTTGTCGATGCACCAGTAGAATACGACAATAATGACAACCGGCAGCGACCCGGCGGCAAATTCCGAAATGAAGAGCAGCAAGCTGTTGATGAAGTTCGGCGCTTCCGCCCGGAGGTTCTGCAAAAACAGCAGATATTCAAAATCCAACGCTATTGACTCCTTTGTTACTTAATGACGCTCATGTCCAGCGCCATCTTCGCCCATGCGTCCGAAGCGCCGCTTGCGCCCGTGACTTCCGTGCCGGGCTGATAATCCGGCGTGGTGTACCAGCCGCAGAAGGTCATGTGCGGGTAGGTCGGGGCATCCGGCAAATCCGCCTGATGAATCGCGCTGCCGTTCACATGGTAGGTCGTCAGCGCCGCCGCCATGCCCTCTACGGTGATGCGGTAAGCGGTAATCTTCCCGTTCGTCGCGATGACATAACAATTTTGCAGCTGTGCAGGGTTATCAACGCCGTTTTTGCGCATTTCCGCCAGCAGGATTTCGCTGGTGAACCACGCGGTTTTCGTACCGTCATCATTCTTCTGTATCTCCGCCGCATCCACCGGAATCCACCAGACGCTCTTTTCCGCGCTGTCCAGCACGATTTTAGGCGTACCCGCGCCGGAATAGCGAATGCCAATGCGCGCGCCGTCCGCGAACCACTCCATTTTCGCTTCGAGCTGGATGTAGGAGGAATCCCATTCCTTCTGGCTCGTCAAGCCGTCGGCGTTCGCCCAGAGGATGCTCTCGTCCGCCTCCGCGCGCACTTCCGTCAGCGCACTGCCCCATGCCGTGCTGTTCTTGCCTTCCCACAGCGCGTCCAGCACCTGCGGGTACACCACGCTCGTCGCCTGACTGCGCAGCTTCGGATTCACCGCGCGGCGAATCCAGGCGTGGCACTCACCGCCGGACGTCTGATTGTTCCCATTGTCCCAGATGACAATCGGCACGCCGTAGCGCTGGGCATTCTGCGCGACACAGTACGCCCACTTCGCGCGCTCGTCGTGATTGCCATTCGTGTTCGTCGCACCCGTTTCGCCCATCACGACCGGAATCCCCCGGTCGAGGAAGGTTTCCTTGATGTTCTCGAACACGCGGTTGATTTTCGCGCCATCCTTCTCCGGGTCGAACGTCGTCTGCGTATCCTGCAGGCAGAAGGTCTGCGGGTCATACGAATGCACAGACACGATGATGTTTGCCGCCGCTTCGCCATCCACCGTCGGCAGGGCAATCGCCGCCGTGCCCGCCGGGGAGCTGGTCGCCGCGTAGCCTGGAATCATCAGGCAGCGCTCGGCGTTGCAGCCCTTGGCGTCCTTGCGGATGGTGTTCACGAACACTTGGTTGAGGTAGTTGACGGCAGCGTAGCACGCCGCGTTGCCGCTCCACTCATAGTTCGTACCCTGCGCGCGCGGCTCGTTCATGCCCTCGAAAATCACATGCTGGTCAAAGTCGGCGAAGGTGTCCGCAATCTGCCGCCACATTGCCGTCAGCTGCTCGCCGATTTTCTCCGCGTCCGCCGCGAAATTCGGCTCGTTAATCCACGCTTCGTGGTGCACATTGAGGATGACGAACAAGTCCGCCTCTCGCGCCCATTCGACCACTTCATGGACATGCTGGAGGAAGTCCTCGCGGATGATGTACGTCCCATCGTCCGAGGTATAGCGGTACCAAGTCACGGGAATGCGGATGGTGTCAAAGCCCGCTTCCTTCACGCGCACCATCAGTTCCGGGGTGATTTTCGCGTTCCCCCACGACTGCTCCTGCGCGGTCACATCCGCGGTATTGCCGCCGGTTGCGTCCAGCGTATTGCCCAGATTCCACCCGAAACCCATCATCTCGACGATTTCCGTCGCTGTTTTGCCTGTCAGCATAGTTGATTCCTCCTCGGCGGCTGCCGGAAGCACCGGCAGCAGCATGATCAAGAATAGCGCAATCCATTTTCGCATGTTTTGCATGAATTTTCCTCCTATTGCTTATAGGATTGGATTGTTACGCAGGGATTTCGCTCCTTCGGGAGCGACCAAAGGGCTTTCCGATCGCCCTTTGGAAACCTTCGGCGCCCCTTCGGATGTTACAGGTCTGTTATGTTAGTTTTTTAGTTTGTGTGCTTTTGGTTGTTGAGAAATTGCCTTACCCTTTCGCCGGCGGACGCATTGTCAGACTAATTCTGTTCGTTTTCGCATCCGCTTCCAGCACCCACACAGTCACGATGTCGCCGACTCGGACGACTTCGCTCGGATGATTCACGCGTCGCTGCGCCATCTGACTGATATGCACCAAGCCGTCGCGGTGAACACCGATGTCCACAAACGCGCCGAAGTCGGTCACGTTGCGCACCGTGCCGCGAAGTTCCATGCCGGGCTGCAAGTCCTTCAAATCCATCACGTCGCTGCGCATCAGCACCTGCGGCAGCTCATCGCGCGGGTCGCGGCCGGGGCGGGACAGCTCCGCCGCAATGTCGCGCAGGGTCGGTTCGCCCACATTCAGCTGCTTCGCCAGCGCCGCGAACCCCTCCGCGTCCGCCAAGGTCAGCAGCTTGCCGACCGCCTCCGCCGGGGTGAGCGAAAAGTGCTTCAAAAGGGCGCGCGCCGCGTCGTAACTCTCCGGGTGAACGCCTGTGTTCTCCATCAAGTCCTTGCCGCCGGGAATGCGCAGGAAGCCTGCGCACTGCTCGAAGGCTTTGGGGCCAAGGCGCGGCACTTTCTTCAGCTGTGCGCGGGTCGTGAACGCTCCGTTTTCCTCGCGGTACGCCACGATGTTCTTCGCGACGGTCGTGTTGATGCCCGCGACGTAACTCAGCAGCGACACGCTCGCCGTATTCACATCCACACCGACGCTGTTCACACAGTCCTCGACCACGCCGCCCAGCGCCGCGTCCAGTTCCGCTGCTTTCAGGTCATGCTGATACTGTCCTACGCCAATCGCCTTCGGGTCGATTTTGACCAGCTCCGCCAGCGGATCCTGCAGCCGCCGCGCAATCGACACCGCCGAACGCAGACTGACATCAAACTGCGGGAACTCCTCCGCCGCCAGCTTCGACGCGGAATACACCGACGCGCCCGCCTCGCTGACAACCATGTATTTGAGCGCGTCGCCCAGCGCCAGCTCCTTCATCACCTCGACGAAGAACTGCTCCGTCTCGCGCCCCGCCGTGCCGTTGCCGATGGCGACGATGCCGACGTGGTGCTTCTGGATCATGCGCTTGACGGTTTCCTTCGCCTGCGCAACCTTGCCGTGGCTGGGCAGCGGGAAAATGACGCCCGTATCCAGCACGCGCCCGGTTTCGTCCACAACCGCGACCTTGCAGCCCGTGCGGATGCCGGGGTCAAGCCCCATCGCGACCTTTCCTCGCACCGGCGGCTGCATCAGCAGCGGGCGCAGATTCAGCGCGAACACGCGAATCGCCGCCGCGCTCGCCTTGTCGGTCAATTCCGCGCGCAGTTCCGTGTCCAGCGACGGCGCAATCAGCCGCGTATACGCGTCGTCGCACGCCTGCGCAACGTACTTGCACGCCGGACTGCCCGTCTGCTGCACAAAGCCGTAGCGCACGAGCTGCTGCGCTTTCTCCTTGTCCACGTCCAGCGCGACTTTGAGGAAGCCCTCCTTCTCCCCGCGGTTCATCGCCAGCACCCGGTGCGACGGCATCAGGCGCAGCGGCTCACGGTGGTCGTAGTACATGCGGTAGGTGCTGTCCTCGTCTTTCGCCGCGACCGTCGCGACCATCGCCGTTTGATGGTAGTACGTTTTGAGCTTCGTGCGGACGGCGGCATCGTCGCTGACGACCTCGGCGATAATATCCATCGCGCCTTGCAGGGCATCCTCCGCCGTTTCGACGCCCTTCTCCGCGTTCACATAGCGCAGGGCGATGGTTTCCGGCGCCATCATGTTCCGCTGCTGGAGCATCAGCGCGTTCGCGAGCGGCTCCAGCCCCTTCTCCTTGGCAATGGACGCGCGGGTACGGCGCTTCGGGCGGTACGGGCGATAAATATCCTCCAATTGCGCCAATGTCGCGGCAGCATCGAGGTCGCTTTGCAGCTTCTCCGTCCAGACATCTAACTTTTGCAGGCTTTCACTGATTTCCTGCCGACGCGCTTCGAGCGCCCGCAGCGCCGTCAGCCGTTCGCTGATTTCACGCAGCTTCTGGTCATCCAGCGACCCATGCTGTTCCTTGCGGTAACGCGCGATAAACGGCAGCGTGCAGCCCTCGTCAAGCAGGCGAATGACGGCGTCGATTTGCCACGGGGCGGTTTGGAACTCCTGACAGAGCGTTTGTGTGATAGTCATGTCCTCACCTCAAATAATGATGCCTTCCAAATGATCCACCTCGTGCTGAATCACCTGCGCGGTGAAACCAGAGAACCGCTGCACATGCCGCTGCAGCTGCTCATCCTGATATTCCATCAAAATCTGCTGATACCGCAAACACGGGCGCTCGCCGTCCAGCGACAAGCACCCCTCCTGCGCTGCGAAGGGAATCTGGCGATCCGTGATGACCGGGTTGAGCATCACCAGCACGGTTTTCCCCGCCATCACCGCAATGATGCGCTTGCGGACGCCAATCATGTTCGCCGCCATGCCGACGCACTCGTGCGCATGGGCGCGCAGGGTATCCGCGAGGTCACGCGCAACGGGCAAATCCTCCGCCGTCGCCATCTGGCTCTTGCAGGACAGGAACATCACATCTCTCACAATCGGCTGAATCATTGCTTCTTCACCACCACGCCGCCAGTTTTCCAGATGCTTCTTTCGGGCACTTCACCACGCACGCAGCTCAGCGGGTAGATTTGGCTCTCCCGCCCGATAACCGTGCCGGGGTTCAGCACGCTGTTGCAGCCGACTTCCACATAGTCGCCAAGCATTGCGCCCATTTTCTTCAAGCCGGTTGCCATGCTTTCGCCTGCGCCGCGAACCGTCACCAGCGTCTTGTCGCTCTTCACGTTGCTGGTAATCGACCCTGCCCCCATGTGGCTGCAATAGCCAAGAATGCTGTCGCCGACGTAGTTGTAGTGCGGCGTCTGTACATGGTCGAAAAGAATCACGTTCTTCAGCTCCACAGAGTTGCCGACCACACAGTCTGCCCCTACCAGCGCACTGCCGCGGATGAACGCGCAATGCCGCACTTCCGTCCGCGCGCCGATGATGCAGGGCGCACCCAGATACGCCGTCGGCGCAACCGTCGCGGTTTTGTGCACCCAGACATGCTCGCTGATTTCGGTGTATTCCGCCGGGTCAAGTGCCGCGCCGATGCGCAGGATTTCCGCCTTGATGCCCGCAAGCGCCTCCCACGGATAGGTAAACTGCCGCAGATAATCCGCCGCCAATGTGTGGTTAAGGTCGTAAAGCTGTTCGATTGTCAGCATAATTTGCCTCCTATTTATTATGTTGATTGCTTTTTCGCCCTGCGCCGCCGAATCAGCCAGAGCATAAACATCGCCAGCAGCAGCCCCGCCAGCGCACCTGATGAATCCAGCAGCACATCCTGCCACTTGCCCGTGCGCCCGGCAACGAAAAGCTGATGGATTTCGTCCGTCGCGGCATAGAGCGTACATCCCGCCCATGACAGCCAGTGCCAGCGGGCGCGGTAGCTGTCCAGCAGCAGCGTCAGCAGCATTCCCAAGAGCGTATACTCCAAGAAATGCGCCGTTTTCCGCACGGCAAAATCCACCTGTGCATACAGCTTCCAGTACGCCTGCCCCGTCAGTCCCTGCCGTTGCGCCAGAGAATCCGTAATTGGACGGGCAATTTTACCGCTGATGCTGCCGGACTGCACGCCTTCCTGTGCCGAGAAACCGAACATCAGCAGCAGCAGGGACAGCGTAATCAGCCAGAGGATAGCACGATAAAGGTGTATTTTCCAGTTCAAGGTTGCTTTCCCTTCCTGCGGCGAAAGTTACGCCACGATTGTTTTATTTCGCGCTCCACACCGTCAATTCCTGCCGTGTTGCATGGATTTCACGAAAAAAGGGCTGCCCGTTGCAGACAGTCCTTTTGTTGGATTATTTCACGCGCTCGCAGTACACCGCCACACGTTTTGTGCCGCTGAGGGTGCAGGTCACAAGCGTCAGGTCATAGCCGGAATGGGCAATTTCGTTCGCATCGTTGGGCGAAATCGTGTTTTTCTCCCGCACAACGTAGCGGAAAACGTTATTCTCCATGTCCGTGAAGGTAACGGTTGCGTCCAGCGCCAAGCTGCTCAGCTTGCCAAAGTGGTAGGTGTGCGCAATAATAGCGAGGTTGCCCGCGTAGGCGCTGCCGGAATAGCGGCACGGCGACACGCTCAGGTTCTCGTACGACCAATTGCGCTGCACCGGCACTTTCAGCCCCAGCGACGGAATGGACAGCGTGCCGATATACTCGTGCCCATTGACCTTCTCGCCCGGCATTTCAATTCCCGGCACGCGCTCGTAGAGCTTGCCCGTCGGCGCGGGCGTGGGTGTCGACGTGGGTTCGGGGGACGGTGTCGGTTCAGGCGTCTCCGTCGGTTCGGGTGATTCCGTCGGCATGGGCGTTTCGGTGATTTCCGGCGTGCTCGTCGGATTTGATGTCTGCGCGGCATCCGGCGTGCTCGTCGGCTTCGGCGGATTCGTTGCAGTCCCTGCCGTCGGCGCGCTCGTCGGTTTCGGCGGGTTCGTTGCAGTCCCTGCCGTCGGCACGCTCGTCGGCTTCGGCGGATTCGTTGCAGGATTCGCCGTCGGCGCGCTCGTCGGTTTCGGCGGATTCGTTGCAGGATTCACCGTTGGCGCGCTCGTCGGTTTCGGCGGATTCGTCGCAGGATTCACCGTTGCGGGCGCACTCGTCGCAGGGGTGTTCGTGGCGGTTACGTCATCACGCGGAATGTCGGTCGTCAGTGCGTCAGTTACGGAGGGCGTAGATGCTGCCGGGGCATCCGCCGCAGTGGCATCCGCCGTCGGCGCGTCGGTTATCGGCGCATCCGTCGCGGGTGTGTCAGTCGGCATCATCGTCGCGGTGACTACGGGCGGTGCAGCGGTTTGCTGCGATTCCATCTGCCGCTGAATGCGAATCTGCTCCAGCGCCATCAGCGCATCATCCGACTCCTGCTGCGCGCGGCTGGCATCCCACTGGTTGTAGCCCACCAGCGCCAGTGCCGCCAAAATCAGCACCAGCCCCAGCGTCATCAGCAAATTGCCCTTACGGTTCTTCATGCTCTTGTCTCCATTTCCGGTGCAGAATCCAGCCAATGACGAACAGAATCATGCCCGCGCCCGCCAGAATCGGCACCGGCCACCACAGCTGCCCCGTTTCGGGAATCGGGGCGGTCGGGGTCGGCGTAACCGTGCGGCGGTTGGTAATCACATACACGCCGTTTTCGATGGAATATTCCGGCTCATAGTACACATCAGCCCCCAGAATCTCGTTGAGGGTGTACACATGGTCAGCCGGCAAATCCTTGAAGATATGATGCCAGTTGTTTTCGCTGTTCAGAATCACCGTGTCGATATGCTGACCGTCCTGCATCAGATGAATTTCAATCTGCACAGGGCGATATGTGCCGCGGTTGTCGTCATCCCACACCTTGACACACTCAAGGTCAATCAGCGCGGGGGAACGCTCCAGCTTGATGGTGGAGAGGACGTCATACTGCCACTCGTCGTCCACATTGCGCGTCGGCACAGAGGTCAGGAAGGATTGGAAGCTGTACGCCCAGCCGCCGATGATAACCGGCGTGCCGGAAACAAGGTACAGACCGGGGTTCAGACCCATAAATGTTACTCTGCCGTTTTCGTCCGTCGTGCCGGTGAAATCAGGCGTTTCGGACGCGGTGAGGGCTTTCATCGCTTCGGACGCAGTTGCCCAGTCCGCCGCGTTCTTCAGCGCGTTAATGTCGATATTCAGGGTGCTGTACGGGCTGCGCAGGGCGAACCGAGCGTCCGCATCCATGTCCGCCACCTGATACAGCTGGAAGGTCACGCCGGGCAGGTGCGCATCATCCTCGTTGTCATCAGCCTGAATGGCGAACGTCAAGGGGTGCGTCAAATCCACCCGTTCAAAGGCAAGCGCGCAGGGCGCAAGCAGAAGGCAGCACAATGCTGTCAGCAGGACAAGCGCCAGCAGGCGCGAGGGTTTGCGGCTCATCACGACCGCTCAGCTCCTTTCCGCTTCTTGTGTTTCGGGCTGGTTGTTACCAGCATGAGAATGAGGAGAATCAGCAGCATCGGCGCGGCGACAATCGGCGCGACGATGTAGGGGTCAATCACGAGTGCGTCCGCGGAGATGCGCACGGATAGCTGCGCAAGCGACGTTTCGACCCGGTGTCCGCGGACAAGCAGCCGGTGCGAGTTAATGCCGTAGGGCGTGCAGGTGACGAGCGTGCACAAATCCATGCCGTCATAGATTTGCAGTGCGCTGACGTCATGCGGCTCGACAATGAGAATCTGGTCGATTTCGTAAGTCAGCACCTTGTCCAGCACGCGGAGGGTGAAGGTATCGCCGTAGGTGAGCTGGTCAAGGTTGGTAAAGAGCTTGGCGGAGGGCAGCCCTCGATGCGCCGAGAAGGCGGAATGCGTCCCCGGTTCGCCAGTCGGCAGGCTTGTGCCCTCAATGTGACCGACGGCGACCTGAAGCACGTTGGCGTTCGTCGAGTGATACAGCGGCAGCGTCACGGCAATCTGCGGAATCTCAATCACCCCGATGATGCCCGAACCGCCGACATTCATCACCGCGTCGTACTCCTCGCGCTCCTCGTCGGTCATGATCAAGCGATCGACGGTGGACTGTGCGCGGAGTTTTTCGTTATAAGCGTTTGCCGCCGCCCAATCCGCTTCGTAATCCTTCTTGGACTCCTGCTCCACCGCCGTGTTGTAGGTGGCTACGGCACGCGACTGGTGGAAGGAATTGTAGAAATCCGACACGGACGGGTACAGAAGGAGCGCCAGACCCACAAACAGCACCACAAACAGCAAAATGGTTGTCATATTGCGCTTCATGAGCCGCCTCCTTTCTGCAAACATACTTCATTTTCCCATTTGGGAATGCCGGGCGGCGGCATTGCGCGCACCGCCCGGCAGGGGTTTCATCAGAACATGGGGATGTTCAACGAATTGCGGGAGAGAAATTAGATTTCGTCCGCTTCGGCCTTGCGGCGAACGATGAGGATGAGCGCCGCGCCCACGAACATCATGCCGCCCAGCACGTAGAAGATGGTCGTGCCGATGCCGCCGGTCTCAGGCAGGGTCGCGCCGGACTTGTTGACGACGTTCGTCACAAGTCTGTCCGGATCGTTTGTCTTGTCATGAGTAAATTCAATCACGCCATCATTCACAGTGCCGTTCAGGGCTGTAAGAATATCCTTACGATTGGTGTCCGTAATTTCGGGAACAGTGTCCGTATGAGTCGCAGTGATGTTAAAGATGATCGGAGCAATCTTGTTATATCCAGCCGGCGCCTGCGTTTCGGTCAAACGATATTGACCATCGTCAAGACCCTTGAAGACAAAGATATCGGTAGTATCGTCGGTATATTCCTTGATCAGATTCCATGTATCATTGCCAATTTTCTTTTCCAGCTTAAAATGTGCGCCCTTCTTCAAAACGAGTTCATTATCTGTTGCCCCGTTGACAACCTTATTCACGTCCAGCTGATACGTAAACGCAATGACCGTATCCTTCGGCGTTTCGCCCATTTCAGGCTGCTCACTGTTGGGGTTGTTCGCAAATTCGAGGTAGCCGGTGTTCAGGTTGCCCTTCGCCCCAATGTTGGCGTTCTCATTCAGCGTTGCGGTGAACTCCACATGAATCTTGTCGCCGCCTGCAACCTTCGTCCCGTTCTCGCCATACGTCAGCGCCTTCAGATCGGCGATGGTCACGGTGAAGTTCTGGTCATTCGTCTTAGCAACTGTGTAGAACGTGTTCGCAACTTCCGCTTCGTTAACAAACACCTTCACGCTGTTTTCGTTAAAGGTCAGGCCAGTTTCCATCGTATCGTGGAAAACCAGCTTGTACTCACCCTTGTAAGAAGCAAAGTTGCTAGCAACCGTTGCGGTCAAGCGGTAAGGCACTGCGTCGCCGATGTCATAGTCGGCAGAATCCTGCCAATCGCTCGTAACACCCGTGGTATCGTTCACGTCCTTGATTTTCTTGATCAGCGACGGCTTAGCCGCCTTCGGCTCGATCGTCACATCGCCCGTAATCTTCACGATATAGAGGGTGTAAGAATCGTCCTTGCCAGTCAGGGTATTCGCCTTGTCTCGAATCAGGTAGTAGCCGGTAGGCACAACCATCGATGCTACGAACTCCTCGCCCACCTTACCGATGGTAGCAAAAGGATCTGCGCTGTTCAGCAGGTTGTTGACGATGTACTCACGAACCGCCGCATCACCCACCTTTGCCTTCAGCTCGTTGATGTTCGTTTCCGGCACAGCGTCACCTTCCGTGCCATTGCCGTTCTTGCCCCAAACGAGGTTGGACAGCACGCTATTGTGCAGGTCGCCCTTGAAGATCTGCAGGATTTCGTAGGTGTGTCCGTTGTCCGGTGCGGTGATCTTAGCCGTTGCCGCGTCGATAGTCGGCGTAGTAGTGACTTCCGTTGCGCCCGCGACAGTGACCATGCTCAGCACGAGCATCATGGCCAGCAGAATTGCCCAAAACTTTTTCATGGTTTTTCTCCTTTTCGTTGTCGTTTTTCATTCATTGGGAAACGTTTTTCGGGGATTACCGGGGTTGCCTACGTCGGGAGGTCTCCTGACGTATAGCTGCTATGCTTTTTTCATTCCTCCTCCCGTCGTTTTTTTCCCCATGTTTATACAAGGGCTTTCGCCCGCGTATACGGATTGAGCTGCCCCGGAAGGGGGGCTGCCGACTGCTCAGCAGCCTTCCCTCCGGCGTTTGATTTCCTGCCCCAGCAGCAATGCCGCCGCTGCCATCAGCAGCAGACCGCCCGCCGTGTACGGCAGTGTGCCGATGCCGCCCGTCTCGGGCAGCGTGTAGGTAATGGGTGTGTTCGTAATCTGGAAGACGCGATTTTCGCTGTTCGCGGGAATCGGCGCGGTGTTCGTGGCGTTCGGGTCGTCCGTCACCAGCTGCCAACCGCTGCCCACCGGGGTCTGCTCTTTGGCGTAGTAGCGGTAGATGTTGCCCTCCGCGTCATACGCCGGGAGATTGTACCACTTGTAGCCCCACCAGATGTTCTTGCTGCCTTCCGGCGCGGTGTATTCAACCACTTCGCCAAACTGCCAGCCATCCAGATTCTTCGCGACGACCTTCCCCGCTTCCGCGTCCCAGCCAAGGGTAACGGTCGCGATGGTCTTGTCGCCGTCCGCCGCCGTTTCCGCGGTGGTCTGCTTGAGCGTCAGCGTGATGTCCGGGAGGTTCGCGGGATTCAGTGTGAACTGATTGTCCAGCGACGTCCAGACCTTGCGGGCGCTGACGTCGGTCAGGGTGTTGGTGACGGTGAGTGTCTTGACGTTCAGGTTGATTTCCGGCCGTTCGCCGTTCGTCGGGTCAGAAGCCGAATGGACTTCGTTGCCTTCTGCGTCCACTTCCTTGACGTAGTAGTACCATTCGCCGCTTGCGCCTGTATCCTTGTCGAACCAGTAGCGCGGCAGGCGGGTCAGCGTCAGCGTTGCGGCATCGGTCGGCGTATTCGTGCCGACCGTCAGCTTCACGGTGCCGTCCGGCAAGAGCGTCGCGTCCATGTTCGCTTCCAGCGCGCCCAGCAAGGGCGTGTAGCGTTCGTGTTGGGGAAGACCAGCGCCGTCACGCTTTTCGCGCCAGATTTGCAGGTACACGACGGTATTGCGAACATTCAGCGGCAGTTCGCTTTCGCTGCCTGCGGGGAAATACGCCTGCTTGAACTGTTTGGTGATTTTCAGCTTCGTCGGCGTGTTGGTAATCGTGGCAACGCTGTTGAGGCGAATTTCCGTCTGTCCGTCCGGCAGGTTGTTCAGGTAACCCATGCCTTCCACCTCGCGGATGATGAAGGTATCGTCCGCGGTGGAGGTGAAAAAGTCTGAAATGGTGACGCGCCAGGAGGCTGCGCCATCCGCCGTCTTCGGGACGACGCCGGACACATGCAGGTAATTCTTGCCGTTGATTGTCACCTTTTCCGCCGTGAGCGTAGCCGGTTCGCAGGTAAACGTGCATGTGTTGTACAAGTCTGGATCGAACAAGTCAAAGAGTTTGCTCTTGCCGGCGCTCTTCCACTGAATTTCCAAGTAGATGTCGCGCTGTTCGCCGTCCTCACCGTATGTGTTCGCATCCGTCCACTGCTTTTCAATGGTGATGCTTCGCGGAATGTTGGTCAGGGTCACGTTGCTGACATTGTCCTTGAACTCAAGGTAGTAGCTGCGGTAGAACCTTTGGCTGTTCTGGGATTCGTCAACCAGTACGTCTCCGGAGAACTCGCAACCGTAATTCTTTCCCCATTCGGCTGACACGTCAGGATCTCCGCCGATGGCTTCCGACACCTTGTAGCGGTACTGAACCAGCTTACTATCCTTATAGCCGTACAAGGGCAGATTGTCAATGGCAGCCTTCCAGCCGTTCTCTTCCGTCAGGTAGACGAAGTACATGACGTTCGACAGATACCAGATTCCGTATGGGTTATCGTCGAGGTAATACTGATCCACCTGAACCTTCACTTTTTTGATCTGATGCGGGTTTTGTTGGTTGCCATTGGCAACCTCCGGCGCCCACTTCTTCTCAATCTCGAGCTTCCCCTTCGGCAGGTTCTGAATCGTTGCGCTTGCGTCCGCGATGGTGACTAAGAAGCTTCCTTCCATTTGTGACGAAGAGGCTTTGAACGCATCCTTTGCCTTGATTGGCTCGCCAGCCGAATTGAGTTCAAGGACGTCGCCCACTTCTTTCGGCCAGTTCTCCGAGAAGCTGTAAACAGGCATCGTACCGTTCACAGGGGCTTCCGTCAGCTCATAGGTGTAAACAGCCGCCGTGTAAATAGAACCGTCCGGATTATACTCAACATAGTACGCTTGCAGCGGTTGCGTTGTCGTCCAGTTTCCATTCGCATCCGGCATTATTTCGACGGAACGCTCGCTGGGGTCGTAAGTTATCCACCCTTTTGTTTTATCCCATGAATGCGTTGTCTCAGTCAAGTTGAGCGTAACCTTTTCCGGCTTCTTGGTGACATTGACCCATTCTTTCGTCAAATTGAGGTTGAGTTTTCCCACTTCATACCCCGGCAGGTTCTTCGCGTGGATGTTCGCCGTTCCGCCGTCCGCAGGCTGGTTCACCGCACCGGTTGTTTTCTTGACAAGCGTAGCGTCGCCTGTGTAGCTCACCTGATACAGATACGGGTTTAGCGCACCATTAATCGTTTCGTACCCCTCTACGATGTAATAGTAGTACAGCTTCTTCTGCGCTTCGCCGTTCTCATTTACCGTAAAGTAGTACTTCGGCAGGTTGTTGAACTCCCAGACCGGTTCTTCGCCGCCCTCCGTCCAGTTTTTCGTGACGTAGGTGTACTGCTGATCAGCCGTCTTGATGGGCTTGTCATTGCTGTCAAAGGTGAGCTGCTTCTTCGCCTGAATCAAGCAGAACGTCAGCTCATCCCTGTCGCGGAAGCGCGCCCAAGTCTTGTCCACCTTGACGTTGAACCGCTCGACGTAGTAGTTCTTTTCGGTCACTTCCGGGAGCGTGTCCGTCAGCGGCTGGCGATAAATCTCCTTGATATCGGTCAGTGCCGCGTCTGTGAAGTAGTCCTCCGGCTGCTTCGGGAAGTCCGCAGGCAGATGCTGCGTGCCGAAGTAGCCGTCAATCGTCGCTTCCGACACCTCGTAGGTGTACGCCCACGCGGATTTCACCGTGCCGTCGGCGTTGTATTGCGCATAAACCGACTGCGTTTCGTTCCATTCTGCCCAAAGCGCCGTATACGTTGCTGTGGTGTCCAGCTCGATTGTCTTTGTGGCGGGCGTTTCCGCTGTCCAGCCCGTATCCGGGGCATAGACATGGCGGGTGCGCGTCACGGTAATCTTCGCCTTCGTGCCTTCCGGCGTGGGCTTGTCCGCGGGATTGCCGGAAGCGTCCAGCCACTGCTTCGCCACGTTGAAGCGGTACAGACCTTCCTTCTCGCTCGTCAGCTTGTTGTTCGTCACGGTGACGGTGGTGCTGGTGTTCGCATCGCCCTCCGTCGTCACGAAACCGTCCGCCGGGCTATAGCTGACGCTGAACGGGAGGGTGGCTTCGTTTTGGTACTTGACCTCCTCCACCTTGTAGCGGTAGCTTTGCCTGATGGGCTGATTCTGCTCGTCGAAGCCCGTCACAGCGTACTTCGGGAAAGTGCCGAACACGACCTTGCTTGTGTTCAGGCTGCTGATGCTCATGACCCTCGTGACCGCTTGGAAGCTGTCGTCCGCGACCCACGCGCCGTTCTCCTGCTTTTCGCGGGTCAGGCGGAAGGTCAGCGTATCCTGCATGTTTTCAGGCTTCGCGCCTTCACCCCAGCGCTTCTCGGCTTCGATGGTCAGCTTTGCGATCTCGTAGTTCCGCAGCGTCGCCGTGCCGCGTGCGTTCTGCGTGTCCGCCTTCGGATTGGCGGGATTCCCGTCCGTGAAGTACTCGCTCGGGTGCTGCGGGAGACCGCTGTATGCCAGCTGGCAGTAGAAGCCGCTCGGCACGTTCAGTTCCCGGAGGCTGTAGGTGTAGGCGCGGGCGTTTTGGACAACGCCGTTTTCCATGGCGACCGTGTAGGTTTCCAGCCCCTCGAACTTGGCGCTCCATTTGTTCGCTTCTGCCAGCGTGACCGTGTCGCGGCGTTCCGTGCTGCCCTTCGTCCACGCGCCGTTGACGTAATCCCAGCGCGTCTTGTAGAGCGCGACCTGTACGCCGCCGAATTCCTCGGTAATCGTGTGCTTTGTGCCATCCGGCGCGTACCATTCCTTGGACAAGTCGATGCTGATTTCGCCGTACTTGTCCTCCGGACGGTAGACGTTGGTCAGCGTCGCCGTGACCGTGCCGGTGGTTTTGCTGGCGTTCGGGTCGATGGTGTAGGTGATGCCGGATGTGGTGTAGCTCGGCACTTTGCCCTCGACGATGTAGTAAATGTAGTAGAGCTTGTTGCCGTTCGCGTCCGCGCCGGTGGATTCCAGCTGCGACCACTGGGTGTGCCAGCCGTTCGCTGCCGTCAGCGTAGCCTCGCGACCGCCGTAAGCGTCGTCCGGGTGCTGGCGAATTTTTGCCCACTGCGCGTCGGTGAACTGCGTGACCTGCGTCGGCACTTCGTCAACCGGTGTGCCTTCCGGGGTCATCGTGATGCTCACGTTGTTATAGTAGCGACCGTCCTGCCATTTTCCTTCCCAGTTTTTCCACTGCAAGCAGAAAATCACTTTTTTCTGATGCGTCATCTTGGTGGTGTAAATGAACTGTTTTCTCGACGTATCTTGCGGTTCCAAGACCACTTCTTTTCCGTCTACGCGAGCCACAATACGCGCAGCGTTGTCAAGTGCGCCATCAAGCAGGTTCAGCGTTAGCGTAACGTCCTGATTCTCCGGGAACTGCTGCGCAACCTTCGTGCTATTGTTGACCATTTCCGCAGACAGGATGCATTGCGGATTCTGCGTTGCACCCGTGTCCAGCACGTCGGTATACTGCTCCTGCGTCAGCGCATAGCGGCGAAGCATCACGAGGACGCTGGCAGGGCGCGCATTCTCATGGGCGTCGTCGCCAGCCCAGTTCTTCTGCACCTCCATGTCGTGGCGGTCCTTGCTGTTCTTCACCTGAATGTTGATGCTCGCAGAGCCGTTGACGGTGTGCGGGCCATCCACCACGCCTTTGATGCCGGAAGCAGTCATGAGCTCCTGCAGCCGACTCTTCGAAATCGTGCCAAAGTTGCCATTGTTGAGACCGTCCGGGTATCTCTCCGGATGTGCTTCGGTATCGTCCGCTCTCGGAACGATGTGGAAGACGACCAGCGGGCGATCCTCCAGCACGAGGTGGTACGGTTCGACTGCATGCGTTTCCGCCAGCATGTACGCGACGTTCGGGTCGAGGGGACGCTCGTTCAGCTTCGCCGAATTGTATTGGTAAGTAATCATACCGCTTTGATCCGTGTAGACCTTACCATTTTCGCCGCCAACCGCCTCGAACTTGTTGGTTGCCGTGTTCCATGCGTAGAGGGTGAACTCCGTTCCCGGCAGCAGCAGCGAGGTGTTCGCGCTGTCCACCTTGCGGATGACCAGATTGTTGTGGATGTAGCCGCCGCCCTGACTGAAGTAGTCGTTATTGCTGTTGTTCAGTTCGGTACTTGAGCTGTCTTTTCCTTCAAGGTTTGCGTGGTTTCTCAACGCCGGACTGATGCCCTTGTGGTTCACGTCGTTGAAGTTGTACTCGTTCGTCACCTCAGGCGGCAGCAGAATGTTCTCCTGCGCCGTGTATTCCAGAATCAGCGCCTTGCCGTCCGGAACGGTGACAGTTATGTTCAGCTTACGCGTGTTTACCGTCGATCCGCTAAAGCTCGGCGTTCCCTGCGGAGGATACTGGTAGGTTTTATTCCCTTCCTCCGTTTCCGTGAACTCCATCTTCCAGAGATACTTCTCTATCTCTGCGCCGCGCACCAAATGTCCCTTGCCGTTTTCATCAACGTTCAGAATCGGGTTGCCGTTTTCATCCTTCAGCGCCTCGTAGAGCCTGAAGGAGCCTTCATCCAGCGTGACGTCTCGCAGATAGATATAATTATTTGGCCAGTTATTGCACCAACCAACAACGTCATACGACAGCGTATCCGTCAGCGTGAGCGTGCTGGATGCCGGATTCAGCTCCGCGCCTGCTTGGTTGATATCAATGGTGTAAGTGATTCGCGCCTGCTGGTCGCCGCCCTTGACGCTGTAGCCCTTCTGGACGTTCACCGCCTCGACCGTCTCTTCCTCGTAGGTCAGCTCGGTCTTCTGCTCCTTGTGATAGAGCGCCGCGTCGTATTTCACGTCCAGCTGGTTGTTCAGCACGCCCAGCGCCAAACTGCCGTTCACCGCGTTTTTCAGGAAGTCGTCGGCAATCTTGCAGTGAACCTTGACGGTCATATCCGCCTTGCCGTTGAGGACCGTTTCCGGACCGCCGGTATTCTCATTCGGCTCCATGGAGATGTTGATTCTCTGCTGCCGGTTCTCGCCTTCGCCCACCGCCGTCAAATCAGCCTTGATGGAAATGCGCTGCTCGCCCCACTCGTTGCTGACCTCATAGCCATCCGGAATCGTACCGGCATTGTCCGTTTTCTTATTGGCAACGGTCATCTTCGTGCTGTCCGTTTCGCTAAGAATCAGCCTCGAGCCGCCGTATTCGATGTACTCCACCACAATGTGCGGCGGGAGCGTTTCGGTCAGGGTGATTTCGTCGTGCGCCACGCCGTCATTGCGCAGGAGGATCGTCCAGTACAACTCGTTCTCATGGATGATCTGTCCGTTCAAATCACCAACGCCATGGTTGCCGAACTTCTTCTCAACCAGGTCGTTCGGGGCGGCCTTGTACCACGCGTCTCCGTTTTTGCCCGCGTTAACAGCCGTGTTCTTGAAGTCAACCCAGCTCGTGCGAGACTGTTCCAAATAGATGGTCGTCTGATACGGGAGCGTAACGCTTGTCGTCGCGTTCACATCCGTATTGGCGTCGTTCAGCACAACGCCTTCGCCCGTCGTTTCAAACCGGAAACCATAGTAGTAGCCTTCCGTCAGCGTCGTTTCCGCAGACACCACCATCGTGCCTTCATTTTTGCCCTGACTGTCGCAGGTCAGCAGCGTAATGGTGTACGGCACATTCTGCGCATCATGCTTTTTCACAACATCAAGGTCTTTGATGGCGTTGAGCAATGTCTGCGCCTGAGCCGCCGTCATGTAGTGCTGCATGATTCCGTTTTTCCATTCCACCTTCTTGTCAAGCGTATCGCCGAAGTTCAGCTTATACTGAACATCCTTCGTCGCCGGGAAGGTGTACGTCGCGTTCCACGCTACCGGATACAGACCATCGGTGTATTCGCCGTTCTTCGTCGGATCCGCCGGCATACTCGCGTCAACCGACTTCACCACATTGTAACGCTTGTCCTGCCCTACATTCGCGGTGCTTGTCTTTTGTTCGCCGTCGAATTCCGCCGTGTTTGTAATCTGTTGATCCTGCGCGGTTGCTTCCACCGGCGTTTTGTATTGGATTACGATCTTAGCGGTGGTGTCCTTGAATTTCAGCTGCGGTTTGCCATCCGCGCCGCTTTCCACGGTGAAGTAATCCGTGTAGTTTTCAGCGGTGATAGGTGTGTTATTCGCCGTGATTTGCGACACATAGCCCTTGCCGTCCGTCTTCGAAAACAGCAGACTGCCGTTTTCGTCCACAAGCTGGTCGAACATCGTGTCCGTCAGCGTCTTATCCTTGATGTTGAAACGGTTTTCGTTGACGGTGAGCGTCCACTGAATGCAACCCTCATTGCTGTTGTACCAGTTGCTCTTTTGCAGCTTTCTAATCTGAACGTCAGTAGGGTTGCTGTTAGAGGAATCCTGGGAATGATCCCACTTTCCGCCGCTCTGGGCAGCGAACGTGTTTGTCAGCTGATCGTATTCACCGGTCATTCCGTCCTTGTCGAACGTGTATTCATACTTAATTTCGTATGTTTCATTTGCCGAAAGCGGCGGCAGCACATAGTCCGTCGTCATGGTATAGACCTTGCCGCTTTCGTCCGTCGTGTTCGCATAAACGTAGTGAATGTGCGTTCCCGTCGTACCGCAGGCGCATGTACCGTCCGTCTTGATTTCTGTCGAAGCAGAGTCAACAGCCGGCACCTGACTCCAGTTAGAGTGTACTTTAACCTCCGTGACGGTCATGTTTGTCAGGGCCATTTGCTTATTCACAGCCGTCATGACGTCTTTAGCAGTCGCGTTCTTGCCGTTCGTGCCCTTTGTGGATTCAATTTTGACGGTATACTCAATCGTTCCTTTTTCCCAGTTGACATTGGCCCCGCTTTTCCAAGTTCTCAAATCGCCGAGGAGGGAGTTGTTGCCCCTGTCGATGTCCTCCCACTTCACGGTAGTCGATGCGCCACCGAACTTGATGGTCAGGTCGTCGTTGCCCAGATTCTCGACATCGTCCTTGCGGATTTCGGCGCTCATCTTCATGGTGCCGGTGCGGTCGTCATGGCTGGGGTTGTTCCGGACAAAGTCCATATACTCGTCAGTGAACCACATTTCAACTTGTTTCGTTGTGGGATTATACTGGAACTTAAACGCCGGCTTTTCATTGCTGAATTTGGCGTCCGTGCCCGACCAGACAGAAGTGCTGTCCGTTTTGATATGCGTATTCTCTGCCGGAATAATAATCTTGTTGCCTTCGCCATGGCGCAGAATAGCTTCATCCGAAATCTTGAAGTCCGCCGCGAAGCTATAGTTGTACGCATTGGCATTTTCCGGAAGTATGATGTTCGATACCGTAATATTGGTAATCTGCATGCCGCTCTCGCTGACGGCAGGCGGTTCGTTCGCCATCATCAGGAAGCCCGGGTCGAGTCCAAGCGACGGCATCATCATGTCGTCCGGCTTCGCGGCATCAGCGTCCATCGACGGAATCACCGTAAGCGCAGGTGTCGGGGACGGCTCGTCCATCGGGGCAGCCGTTTCGGCGGCGTTTTCCGTCGGCGCGGGCGTTACAGACGGCGCAAGCGTCGGTTCTTCCGTAGGCGCTGGCGTTGCTGTGGGCGCTTCCGTGGGCGTTGACGTTGCTTCGGGGGCTGCCGTCGGCTCAGCTGTCGCTTCGGGGGCTGCCGTCGCATCGGGGTTCGGGGTCGGGTCATAGTAGCAATCCGCCGTGTGCGTGTGCTCTTCTTTGCCGCAGATATAGTGGCGTTCGTAGCAGTCCGCCGTGTGATGATGGCCAGAATCCTCCGCCGTCACCGTCACAATGCATTCATTCGTATGCTGATGCCGCAGCACCTGAATGTAGCCGCAAGTGTAGTAGCCGGTTTTCGCATCGACGCAGGACGCGGAATGCGTGTGCACCTTCGCCGGGTCAGGATAGAGCTTGCACTTCAAGTCGCCGCGCACCATCTCGTAGCAGGAATCATCATGCGTGTGTGCACCTTCGCCCTCAAACAGACCGCAAGTCGGTTCTTCCGTCGTCGGATAGCAGGCATCCGTATGGTGATGCGCGCCCTCGCCTTCCGTCAGGCCGCAGGTGTACGTCCGGGTCACTTCGTAGCAGCTGTCATCATGGACATGCGGCATATCGGAGTTCGTCGCAACGTCCTCGGTGCAAATCAGCGTGCGCGTTTCCGTCACGCAATCCGCCGTGTGCTGATGGCCTTCACTCTCAAACAGACCGCAAGTCGGTTCTTTTGCCCGATAGCACGCATCCGTGTGGATGTGCCCCTCGCTTTCCGGCAGCGTGCAGGTCAGCTGCTTCTCCCAGTTGTAGCAGGCATCCGTGTGCTTGTGCATCGGATGCTCCTCCAGCGTGCAGATAAGAACGCCGTTGCTGTCGTAGCACTTCTCGTCATGCTCGTGGATGTAGCCATCCCAGTAGCCGCAGCTGAGTTTGCCCTGCGCATTGTAGCAATCGGAGGAATGGTGGTGCGGCTCAAAGCTGCAGCGCATAATATCGGTAAAAACTGTCTCCGCCTCGCGCTCGGAAATCAGGCAGGTCAGCTCGTCCACATAGCAGTCCGCCGTGTGGGTATGCTCCTCCAGCCCGCAGTACGTTTCCGCCGCCATCGTCAGACCCGGCATCATCAGCACATAAGACGTGCAGATGGCGACAACGAGTGCCAGCGCCGTGACCGTCTTGAGCAGACGTATCCGGCGCTTCCGCTGCGCAACGTATTTTTCTGCTAATTCCATGAGTTTGCGGTTCATGTCAGCATCCTCCGATTCTGGAACCTGTGTTCCTCTTCTTGCTGTATTTTACTTACGTTATTGCAGGAATCCAATGCGGTTCAGCGGCCAAATGCGGAGCGTTACGCGCCCCATAATCTGCTCTTCGGACACTGGGCCAACCAGTGTGCTTCTGCTGTCGCGCGAGGTGGAGCGGTGATCACCCAGAACAAAATACCGCCCGTCTGGCACTTGGTACGGCAGCGTGATGGAGCAGTCGCCCAGCGCACGGTCGGTGATGTACGGCTCATCAAGCAGTTCGCCATTGATGTAGACGTTGCCGCTTCCGTCGATGTTGACCCACTCGCCCGGCAGGCCGATAACGCGCTTAATCAGCACCTTATTGTTGTAGTAAAAAGCGATAATATCGCCGCGCTGCGGATTTGACCCGCGCACGACCATTGTGATTTCGCCCTGCCCGACCACCGGCGTCATTGACGTGCCGGTGATTTGCAGGATGGGCATGACCATGGTTGCAATCAGCACCGCAACCGCCGCCACCACCAGCAGCGTATAGAGCGTGCTGCGCAGGGCGCGGTTGTAGCTGTGCTTGCGTTTCTCATGCTTCAGTTCCGTTTCCAATTGTGCGGATGTGGGGTTCATTTCCCGCAGCAGGTGGGCGCGTTCCGCCGCTTCCTGCGTGTCGTTGAGCAGTTGTTTGCCCGTTTTCTGCTGATTCTTGTCGTCTGACACCTGCGCGCCCTCCCTTCTGCCATGTTTCTTTACTGCTGATTGGCGGCTTTCTTTGCGCGCGCGAGGATTTCCTGCGCTTGACTTTCTGCCGCGCTGATTTTCTCCTGGCACAGCCGCTCGACGTTCTGCTGATACTGTTCCGCGGCCTTCTGCGCCGCCTCAAACACGCCGTTTAACTTCAGCGATGCCTCCGCAATCGAGCCGCACGTTTCCAGCTGCAGCTGCTGACTTTGCAGCGCCGCTTCTGCCGCATTCAGCCGCTGCTCCAGTGCTTCAAATTCCCGTGCCTGTTCCAGCAGCAGTTCCAGCAGCTCCGCGCGTCCCAGCTTCCGCAGTTCCTTCTCTGTCACAGTTCACGTCTCCCTCACATGTAACTCATTTATTGTTTCTCGATATGTAATTCGCCAGATTTCCGGCAAATCACAGTTCGAATTCTTACATGGTTTATTATACCATCAAATCTTCAACTGTCAAGACGGAAAAATAACATTTATTATTCTCATTTGGTGCATTTTTGTGTGTTTTGCCATACTTTCGTGTGGCAATTTTGTCATTTCCACCTGTTAACGGCTTGTTAGTTTCCTGAGTATTGTTATTTGCATGTTAAAACTATCGTAATAGGAATATTTTTTTGTCTGTTGCTTTCCTCGTTTTTTCGTAATTTTCGTTCAGTGTACGCAAATCTTCGACCGGTTTTTCTTTGTTTCCACGCCATTCGTTCGTCTTTTTCAATGTAACATTCCAGACTTAGCAAACAAAAAAACAGCATAATATTGTTGATTCGCAAAAAAAGCAGGAGCAACCCGCAAATCGTGCTGCTCCTGCCAAATATTCTGTTATCCATTCGGGTTTGCGCTGTCGTCATCCTGGCGATACTGATCTGCACGGCGACGATGGCGCGGCGCTTCCTCTGCCGATTTCGCCACCGGGCGCGCATACGGATTCTCCATCGTCGTCGTGCGCTTCGGCGCGGCAGTGGACGGGGTCTCCTGCGGCTTCGTCAGGGGCTGAATCGGCGTGCGATAACCGACTTGCGGTCGGTTTTGCATGTCCTGCGTCTGCGGAACGGGTGTCGCCGGGCGCACCTGCACGGGCGAAACGCCATTGCTCGTCTGCGGACGCTGCTGCGGGGTCGTGTACGCGCCTGTGCGCATCTGCTGCGGCTGACCCGCCTGACGTGCAACCGGACGATCCGCATTGCGCGCTGCCTGTGCGCGGCGCTGTGCCGCCTTCATGGCAACTTCACGCTGTTTCTTCTGGTATTGCATGAAGGCGAATCCGCCGCCGCCCAGCAGCAGCACGACCGCAATCACGATGAAGATAACCAGCCCGCTGTTGCCGCTCTCGTTCACCACAGGGTACGTCGTGGCTGCGGTGGGCAGCGGTTCGAGCGTCGGTGTGGGCGAAGCGGAAGGCGTCGGCGTGGCGGTTTCCTGCGTAGGGGCAGTTGTGGGCGAAGTCAGCGGACCGGGCGTTGAAAAGCCTTGCCACGGCACATAGCTGACCGTTGCGCCGCTGCCCTTCCAGTCGTTGATGGTCTTGTCTTCTTCCGGAATCAGACCGCTGGTCGGTTTTGCAGTAGCATTCCCCGTCGTGTTATTCTGGATGCCCTGAATGTACTCGCTGCTTTGCAGGAACTCTTCCAGCTCCTCCACCGTCATCCAATGGAAGTATTTTCCGTTGACGTAACCCTCTTGGTCATTGTAGCGGATGTGATACCACGTTTCGCCGTCCGTTCCGGTCGTTGTGCCGAGGACAAAGCAGAACGCGTAGTTGTACAGCTTTCTGATACGGCTCGCGTTCATGCTGGGCTGCTGACGGAAGTTGACCGAGGTCGTCGTAGTCACATAGCCGTAGCTGGAGTAGTTCGTCGGGTCGTAGGGCTGGGGCGTGGTGACAAGCGTGGGTGCGGGCGTGGCGTTCAGGTTGTTCAGGTACGCCTCGATTTCCGCCTGCGTCATGAAGCGGAGCATGTCATAGCGCACATAGCCCCACTGCCCATTATACTGCACGCGGTGCCACGGCATACTGCCCAGATAATCCTGCCCGGAGACGTAGACAACTTCGCCCTGCATCAGGTACGCCTCAATCGCGCTGAATTCGCCCGCCATCTGCCGCAGCGGCACGTTGTTGCCCACGGCGTAGGCGTAGCCCATCTCCTGCGCGGGAACAGGCGTCAGGTACGGCGTGGGGCTGGGCGTGGGCGTGCTGCGGGACTGATTCCACTGCTGAATGTACACCTGCGCCTGCGCGTCGGTGACGTAGCGGAGGTTCGCGTCCGGCACATAACCGGACGTCCCTTCCAGCGTGGTCACAATGTCCCACGTTTCACCCGCCGTGTTCAGCTGGCTATTCACATACACCAGCACATTCGCCTGCAGCGTCGCCATGACATAGTTGCCCGTGCCGATGCCGGTGCGCATTTCGGTTTCGCGCGTAGTGACGGCATAGCCCTCGTACGGCACAGCGGTCGGCGTCGGGGTCGGAGCCTCGGTCGGGGTCTGCGTCGGCGCAGCGGTCGCCACCTGACGATACCAGAAGGCAATATCCGCCGCATCCATGCTCAGCGTGCCGTCTTGGAAAACAGTCAGGGTGATTTGCTCGCTGCCGGGAATCAGCTCATAGCCATCCCGCAAATTCGTCGGCATCGGGCGCAGGGTGTATGTGCCGGGGGCGAGCGTCATCGATTGCGCGTTCGCCACCGGGCTGCCGTAGCTGTCCAGATACTGGATGATGATGGTCGCGTTCTGTGGCGCGGCGGTCGGGGTTGCCGTCGGCACCTGCGTCGGAATTTCGGTCGGAATCGCCGTCGGGGTCTCGGTCGGAACCGGCGTTGCCGTCGGCACAGGTGTTGCGCCGGTGGATGCGGCATACGCGTCGCTTTCCGCCTGCGTCATGATGGTCAGGTATTCGCTCATGATGTAGCCGCTCTGCCCATCCACCATGACGACGCTCCACCGTTCGCCCTTGTCATTCAGCATTTCGTTGACGACGTAGACGTTCGAGCCATTCGCCAAGCGCTTGATGACCGTGTTGCTCTTGCTGGTCGAGGGCTCACTGCGGAACGCCACCTTATTGCCGTTGATGGTCGCGTAGCGGTTGACCGGCTGCCCGACGGGAATCGGCGCTTCAGTGGGCGCAGTGGTCGGCGTTTCGGTCGGGATCGGCGTATTCGTGGGCGCTTCGGTCACGGGAACATCCGTCGCAGCGCTTTGAACCGGGCGGTAATAGAACGCAAGGTCTTCCGCCGTCGCTTCGTCACCGTTGATGGCAATGGTGCCGTCCGCGTAAATCGTCAGTTCGAACGACGTCCAGCTGCTTTCAAGCTCGTAGCCGGGAATGCTGTCATACGCGGGCGTAACGTGGTACGTTCCCGGCATCAGCTCCGCCACGCTTGCGTCGGCAATCTCCTCGCCAAGCGTGTTGTAGTAGCGGATGGTGACGGTCACGAACTGCTGCGCGGGCGCGGGGGTATCGGTCGGCGCTTCGGTCGCCGGAACGTCGGTCGCAGGCACGTCCGTCGCGGGTGCAGGCGTGTCCGTCGGCACTTCCGTCGCGGGAACTTCCGTCGGAGTCTGCACCGGGTGGTAGTAGAATCCGACCGCATCCGCCGGAATTTCTTCGCCGTCCATGTACAGCGTGCCGTTCGCATCCACCGTCAGGTCAAACTGCGTCAGGGTGCTGTCCAGCTCGTAACCGGGGATTTCGCGCTCCGGAATCATCGGATACGTCCCCGGCAGCAGTTCCTTCACCACCGGGTCGGCAATTTCCACGCCGCTCATGTCGAAGTAGTGAATCGCCACCGGCATCGTCTGCGGGGCGGGCGTGTCCGTCGGCGCGGGGGTATCGGTCGGCGCTTCGGTTGCGGGTGCTTCCGTCGTGGGAATATAATAGTAGAAATACACCTCGCTCGGCGTCGCGATACCGCCGGAAACGTTCACTTCCACCGTGCTTTCCGTGCCGGGCATCGGCACATAGCCGTCCGCCATGCCCTGCGGATTCGCCGTCACAAGGTGCGTCCCCTCGCCCAGCGTCAGCGTGTCGTCCATCGCAACAGGCTCGCCCTCGGAATTGAGGTAGTGCACGGGCACGTCCACTTCGGTCGGCTGCGGGTCGGCATAGAAGAAGGACACACTCGCCAAGTCGGTCGTACCGTCAGGACGCAGCGTGACCGTCTGCGGATTTTCGCTGATGAGGTCGTACCCGCCCACGCGGTCGCTGGCGGCATAGATGTAGTTCACGCCCTCGGTCAGCGGCTGCGACTGCTGATCCAGCAGCGTGCCGTTCTCGTGATAGTAGAACACGTCGATGTTGGATGTTACCGGCTGCGGCGTGGCATAGTGGAACACAACGGGATTCACACTCGCCGTGCCGCCGTTGTCCACCCACACATGCACCGTGTCCTCGCCCACCAGCTGATACCCAGCAGTCATCGCGCTATTGGCGGTGACATAGTTGTCGCCCTGATTCAGCGTCACATACTGCGTGTCCAGAATCGTGCCGTTGTCATCCAGCTGATACAGCACGGTCACTTCCGCCTGAATGACGGGCGGCTCAGTCGGGGCTTCGGTGGGCACTTCCGTCGGCGCTTCGGTCGGCTGCTCCGGCACGGCGTAGACAAAGCGCACCTCGCTCGGCGACGCGTTGCCCATGCTGTCCACAAGCACATCCACCACGCCGGACGCGGGGTTGACAAGCAGATAATCCCACGGCACAACACTGGAATTGGCGTACACTTGGGTAGTCGCGTTCGTCAGGCAGCTTGCGTACTGGAAATCCAGCTGCTGGCCATCCTCCGTCACATAGTACACCGGCACGTTGACGCTCTCCTGCGCGGGCGTTTCAGGCATCCCCTGCGACGAGAGGTACAACGGGAACATCCCTTCATAGACGCTGTTGCAGTAATAATCCACTTCATACGAATACATCGGGTCAAGGGCAGTCGCATCCTGCGTCCACATGATTTCCGACGCATAATCTTTCAAGTAGAAGGTATACGCCGGGTCAGACGATACAACCTGCACCTGAACCGTGCTGAAAAGAGCGGACGCATCCAGCGTCGCCCAATACGCATGTTCCGCGCTGTCAGGCACGGGGAACGCCTGCGTCGTCTGCTGCTGTCCCTGCGAATCCGTCCAAATGACGGACACGACGACGTCCTCCCAGCGATCCAGCGCCAGCGCCGGAACCATCGCGGTTGTCATCAGCAGCGCCGCCACCATCAGCACAGACAGCAGACGGCCAAGACCTTTGACGCCGGATTTTCTCATGTTGGGTTTCCTCCTTGCTCCTGCCCTTTGCGGGCCTGATGCCATTCTATTATACCGCAGCGGCGCGGTTTGTCAATCTTCCGCACCCTGCCGCATTTTTCCTTGCGATTCGCAGGATTTTTTGCTTCTCTTGTCGAATCACTATGGCGAAAATCATCCTATTATTGAGGAGGACATTGACCATGATGGACGACAAGCAGCTGACGGAAGAGTATTTGGATGGGAAAGTCGTTTTTCCCGGCAAGATTATCCGCGTTGAGCATTGGCATGTGCGCCTGCCCAACGGCGAAACCGCCCTGCGCGAGGTGGCGTGCCATCCGGGCGCGGCGGGCATTGTCGCGCTGGATGATGACGGGAACGTGATTCTCGTCCGCCAGCATCGCATCGCCGTTGGCCGCTTGACGCTGGAAATTCCGGCGGGCAAGCTCGATGGGGCGGATGAAGACCCGTTCGTCTGCGCCCAGCGTGAGCTGAGCGAGGAAACCGGGCTGACCGCCGACCACTGGCGCAAGCTGACCGTGCTGGAGACGACCCCCGGCTTCTGCAACGAGCGCATCCACCTCTACTTGGCGACGGGGCTGCACGCTGGAAAGACGCATCCGGATGAGGATGAGTTCGTCTGCACACTGCGGATGCCGCTTTCTGACGCGGTGCAGAAGGTGATGGACGGCACGTTCCGCGACGGCAAGACCGCGCTGGCGCTCCTGATGGTGCAGCAGCTGCTGTCCGCACCCTGCAAACAATAAACGTGCGAAACGCGCGTTCTGTTCCATCCACGCTTATTGTAACAAATATTTCATCAAAATGCAATCGTGTGGACGGATTTTTGCGCGTTTTTTCGGAAAATTTCGCTGACGGAGGTGCTTTATGGCTGGAAAAAAGCAGCGTCATCCCCTGTATGTTCTCTTTCTGCTGCTGATGCTGCTCATGCTGGCGCTGGGCGTGTATCTGCTTGTTGTCGGCTGTCATCAAGGGAATCCCCCTGTGCCGCTTGCGCCGTTTTCGCCGCAAATCATCGGAGGTTTCTTCCGCCATGTATGAAAAGCTGGGGCAATGGCTCTCCCACCGCAATCCGCCGAATGAGCCGATTCCCGCAGCGGATTACTTCGCGTCCCTGCCGCGCCTGACGACCGACCGGCTGCTTCTGCGTCCGCTGACGATGCGCGATGCGGCGGATATGTTCGCTTACTCCCGCGACCCCGAAGTCGCTCGGCATGTTCTCTGGGATGCGCACAAGTCGATGGCGGATACGCGCGGCTGCCTGCGCTACATCATCAGCCAGTACCACAGCGGCGCGCCGTCCAGCTGGGGCATCGTGCTGCGCGAAACGAACCGCGTCGTCGGCACGATTGGCTTCATGAGTTACAACGACGCGGACAGCGCGGTGGAACTCGGCTATTCGCTCGCCCGCTCCTGCTGGAACGGCGGACTGATGACCGAAGCGCTGGCAGCGGTGCTGCGCGAATGCTTCACCGTCCTGCGCCTCCACCGCGTCGAGGCGATGCACGAGTGCGACAACCCTGCCAGCGGGCGCGTGATGGAAAAATGCGGTATGCGCCACGAAGGGACACTGCGCGGCAAGGTGTTCAACAAGGGCAATTTCCACGACGTGGAGCTGTGGGCGATGCTGCGGGAGGACTGGGACGCGCGCCATTGAGTGAATTTCTCCCTATTTATATTCTGGAGGATACGCTAATGCAGTTTGACATGATTTCTGGGCTGCGGTGGATTCGCTCGTCTCGTCTGGCGAAGCGGCGGCGCGCGGAATAAGCGCATCAAAAAAGAGGGCTTCTGCCCCCTTGGAATTGGATTTATACTAATTCGATTCTAAAACATGACATCGAGCATAGCAGTTTTTTCGTTCCGGCAAAGCTGAGTGAAGCGAGGCGTACTGGAGGTACGCGCGAGC
>OLOA01000998.1_pt1 | contig 29504 bp, 25 predicted proteins | sample 1672201 | NCBI WGS metagenome assembly OLOA01 (sample SAMEA3136658, study PRJEB25190) | human gut metagenome
CTCAGAAGGCAGCCCAGGAGAAGGCTGAGGAAATGGCGGAACTGGCAGAGCATGCGCAGGCTGCAAACAAGGCAAAAACAGCATTTCTGTCACATATGTCCCATGATATGAGAACACCGATGAATGCAATCATGGGATTTACCGGTATTGCAATGAAAAATAATCCGTCAGACGAAGTGAAAAATTGTCTGGAAAAGATTGATGAAAGTTCAGAGTATTTACTGTCGCTGATCAATGATGTATTAGATCTGACTCGCGTGGAAAGTGGAAAAGTGAAATACAATCCGGTACCGGCAGATTTAAAAAGTATCACAGATTCTGCACTGGATATTACAAAAGGCTTTCTTACGAACAGGGATATCAGCTTTAAGATCCAGCATGAAGAAGCAAAGATCCCAAATGTACTTGTGGATCCTGTACGTCTGCGAGATGTGCTGGTTAATATTCTGAGCAATGCCGTGAAGTTCACTCCGGATGGAGGGACGATTACATTTGAAGCCCGGTGTCAGGAAAAGGGCGGGGATGGATATATAAATATGCATTACCGCATTTCGGATACTGGTATTGGCATGAGTGAGGAATTTACAAAAGAAGTTTTTGAGGAATTTGCACAGGAAGATTCCGATGTGAGAACGCAGTACCATGGAGCTGGACTGGGGATGGCTATCGTAAAGAAGTATGTAGATATGATGGGTGGAACCATTTCCGTGCAAAGCAAAAAGCATGAGGGAACCACTTTCACTGTGGATATTCCTCTGGAAATTACAGATAAGGAATGTAATAAGTCAGACACAGGTTTTTCTGAAAAGGTAAATCTTACAGGTGTGAAAGTCCTTCTTGCAGAGGATAATGAGCTGAATGCAGAAATTGCGACCGTGCAGCTGGAAGAGTTTGGAATGAATGTAGAAAGAGCTGTAGATGGAAAGAATGCTGTTGAGATTTTCAGAAATCATCCGGAAGGCACATTTGATGTAATCCTGATGGATATCATGATGCCTGAAATGAACGGTTATGAAGCGGCAAAAGCAATCAGGGCGATGAATGACAGACCGGATGGAAAAAACATTCCTATTATAGCAATGACAGCCAATTCATTTGCTGAAGATGTTCAGGCATCACTGGATGCAGGAATGAATGCACATTTGTCAAAGCCGATTGTGATTGAGGAAGTTATAAAAACGATTTTAAGGTATGTTCATAATGATTAGCAGAGGTTCATGAATTAGTGGAATACAATTTATACTTGATAAATATTAATCAATATGATAAAATATGGACGTTCTTCAGGAGGGAGTAATCGGCATATTCGTATGGATATGTAGTACTATCGACATAATGGTGCCAGAGGCACCCGGTATTACAGTAAACGATGAGACTCATGGACAGTTTAAATGACTGTCTGTGTGTCTCTTTTTTTATGCTACAGGAAAAATACTTCGTAATGTTCCTGTAACATAAAAAAGCCTTCCGGGCAGGATTCTTTCTTGTACCGCAGCAAAAATAATATATGAGGAGAAAAAACATGAACATTTTTGAACTTTTTATACTGGCAATCGGATTGTCTATGGATGCGTTTGCGGTGTCTGTCTGTAAGGGACTTTCACTTGGAAAAATCAATGCCAGGCATATGTGTATTGCCGGCGCATGGTTTGGCGGGTTTCAGGCATTAATGCCTCTTATCGGTTATTTTGGAGGGTGCTTTTTTGCAGATAAAGTTACCAGATACAGCCATTGGGTAGCTTTTGCACTTCTGGTATTTATTGGTGTCAGTATGATCAGAGAATCCCGGGAAGAAGAACATGTAAATGCAGATATGGATATGAAATCCATGTTTATTCTTGCGGTAGCAACCAGCATTGATGCGCTGGCTGTAGGAGTAACATTTGCATTTCTGAAAGTAGAAATCATATCGGCGGTATCCTTTATCGGTGTGGTAACCTTTGTCTGTTCAGCAGCAGGAATAAAGATCGGCAGTCTTTTCGGAGTAAGGTACAAATCAAAAGCAGAGTTATGCGGAGGTATTATTCTTATCCTTATTGGAACGAAGATTCTGTTGGAAGGACTGGGAATTATATAGATAATATGTGTGGAAAAAATAAAACAGTTATATAATAATTACAAATATCAGTTCAAACGTGTTATAATACCAATATCAATGAACAATACAAGATGGCGGTTATCTGCCCATATATCAGGGAGGTCTTATATTATGAAAAAAGCAAAAACAGCAGCAGCATTTCTGTGCAGTGCATGCCTGGTACTTTCAGGAACAACAGTACCGACACTGGCAGATTCAATGAAGGTTGTAACACTGGGAGCCGATCTTTCAGAGGCCCAGAAGAACACGATGATGAAATATTTCAATGTGGACAGTAATCAGGTACAGATCCTTACAATCACCAATCAGGATGAGAGAGATCATTTAAGTTCCTATGTACCATTAGAGCAGATTGGAACCAGAACAGTGAGCTGTGCATACGTAAAGCCGACTCAGTCAGGTGGTATCAAAGTAAGAACAGCCAATCTCAACTGGGTAACATGCAACATGATCGCAACATCACTTTCCACATCTGGTGTGAAGAACTGTGAAGTTGTAGCAGCCTGCCCATTTGAAGTGTCCGGAACAGGTGCTCTGACAGGAATCCAGATGGCATATGAAACAGCCACAGGTGAACAGCTTGACAGTGCCAAGAAGGAACTTGCGACGGAGGAAATGGTAGTAACCGGTAATCTTGCAGATGAAGTGGGAAAGAACGATGCAACAACAGTTATGAACAATTCCAAAATGCAGGTTATCAAAGATAACGTTCAGAATGCAGATGATATTTATAATATTGTAGTAAACATTGCACAGCAGAATAATGTGAACCTGGATTCAGATCAGATCAATAAGATTGTAAATGTTCTGGAGCAGATTGCAAAGCAGGAGTACAATTATGATGATGTAAAGGCAACACTGGAGCAGGTAGAGCAGAATACATCCGGTGACAGTGATGAGATTGGTGATGTTGCTGATGAAGAGGATGATACTGTGAATGCAGGTGATCCTGCAGATGGCGATGATATTCTGAACAGTGTGGATAACAGTGCTTTAGGTGGAGATATTGTAGAAAGCTCCACAGAGAATCCTTCACTTGAAGAGGATTCAGGACTGATTGAGGATGATACTGACAATCAGGGTGACGGAGATCTCAGTGAAACAGAAGAACCGCAGGAAACAGACAGCAATGAAACTACTGATGACAGCACACTTGGAAATGTAGATGAAGGTGATACAGATTCCGGTGAAGATACAGATGATGCCGGAAGTGAAACTGGATCCGATGAGCTGGATACTTCTGCACTGACAGAAGATCAGAAGGCAATGTTTGACAAAGCTGAGAATTTCTGCAAGGGAGAATATGAAGGCGATACCACTGCTCTTACAACAGCTATGGAAGATGAAACAGCAACAGCTTCCGTAACTCTTGATGCTGAAAATGGTGCAACTCTTGCTAAGAATGTGGAGAAGGCATATCTGAAAGTTCTTACAGAAGGTACAGATTCTTATCAGGCAGATGGAACTGAAACTTACATGAGTACAGAACTTAATATGGTAGATAAATCCATGAAGGAGATCTTTGGATTAAGTGCAGATGCACAGGCAAGTCCGGAACTTGGAAATCTTTCTGATGATGACAGACAGACTTTATATAATGAAACAATGAAATTTTTTGAGAAACTCTATGGCGAGAGTACAGAGACTTATAATACAGAGGATGCAGATTCCGCAGAGACTGCAGACAGTCAGGAAAATGCAGAATAATCAGAGTCCCCGGAGCAATTCAGAGAGTAACAGTAATTTTGAGAAAGAACCGTTCAGGATACGAAAGGCAGAAATGGCAGACATGGATGGAATCATGGCTGTTATGTATGAAGCGCAGAATGATAAAACGCATCCGGACTGGTTTGTATCTGATGATGAAGAATATGTCAGGGCACATATGAAAGAGCATGGATTTGTGATCGTGGCACAGGCAGCAGATGATTCAGTTGCAGGTTTTTTCCTTATTAAATATCCTGAGAACAGAGCAGATAATCTGGGAATATATCTCGATTTTGATGAGGAACAGCTTTCACATATTGCAGTTATGGACTCTGCAGTTGTGAGCAGCACCTGCAGAGGAAACGGACTGCAAGGGCGTATGCTGGAAGCTGCGGAGAGATTTCTGGATACGGAACAATATTATTATCTCATGTGTACCATACATCCGGATAATCAGTTCAGCAGACACAATATGGAAAGTCATGGGTATAAAGTTCAGAAGACAGCACTTTGTTATGGCGGTCTGCCAAGATGTATACTGTTGAAAGATTTAACCGGAGTCCATAAATCTTTTGCGGGAATTGCGAAAAGTGATAAATGAAAAGTGATAGCAGTGAAAAGCAGTTGGTGAAATTTTTGTGATTTCGTCGGCTGCTTTTCGTTATGTATGGAAAAAATGAAATGAATGTGATAAAATAATGTGATTATAGCAAATCTGTAAAATATTACAGGCAATTAACCTGTCGGTACACTGGACTATCAGAAGGTGAAGTCTTGTTGTTCGATTTGAACGCATTATTTTGTGGAATTGTTACGAATGTAGAAAGAACATGAGGAGAAATACGAATGGGAATGGCAGTAGTAACTTTGAAAAAGGGAGAAGGAAGGCTTCTGAAATCCGGCGGAATGTGGATTTTTGATAATGAGATAGATTCAGTCATGGGGAATTTCGAGAATGGAGATATAGTACTTATCCATGATTTTGACGGATATCCCATGGGAAGAGGGTTTATCAACACCAATTCTAAAATCACAGTACGTCTTATGACAAGAGATGAAAATGTTGAGATTAACGAAGAATTTCTGGAGAAGCGTGTACGTGATGCATGGGAGTACCGCAGGAAGGTGGTAGATACAGGATGTTGTCGTCTGATCTTCGCAGAAGCAGATTTTCTTCCGGGAATTGTAGTGGACAAATTTTCAGATGTGCTGGTAGTTCAGTCACTGGCACTGGGAATTGATCGTTTTAAAGAAACGATCGTAGAGCTTATTAAGAAAGTTCTGGCAGAGGATGGAATCACGGTCAGGGGTGTTTACGAGAGAAGTGATGTGAAGGTGCGCAAACAGGAAGGAATGGAAATGGTTAAAGGTTTTATCGGACCGGAGTTTCCAACGCTTGTGCAGATTGAAGAAAATGGCGTAAAATATGAAGTTGATGTAAAGGACGGGCAGAAGACAGGATTTTTCCTGGATCAGAAGTATAACAGACTGGCAATCCAGAAGCTTTGCAAAGGTGCGAAAGTTCTGGACTGCTTTACACATACAGGTTCCTTTGCACTCAATGCCGGAATTGCAGGTGCTGAAAGTGTAACCGGTGTGGATGCATCTCAGTTGGCGGTAGATCAGGCAACAGCCAATGCGGCATTGAATGGTTTATCTGACAGTGTGAAATTTATCTGTGAAGATGTTTTTGAACTGCTTCCAGAACTGGAAGAAAAGGGTGAGAAATTTGATGTTGTGATTCTTGATCCTCCGGCATTCACTAAATCCAGAAATTCTATTAAGAATGCAGTAAAAGGATACAGGGAAATTAATCTGCGTGCCATGAAACTGGTAAAAGACGGAGGTTTTCTTGCAACCTGTTCCTGTTCTCATTTTATGGATTATGAATTATTTACCAAAACTATCGGACAGGCGGCAAAGAATGTACATAAGAGGCTTCGCCAGGTAGAATACAGGACCCAGGCACCGGATCATCCAATCCTGTGGGCGGCAGATGAGTCTTATTATCTGAAGTTCTATATCTTCCAGGTATGCAATGACAGATAATTATATAATATGATATCAGAGCCAGAGTGTACTTGTACGATAAGATTTTGAGAAAACAGGGATTTCTGTAGCAGAGCAGAGGATTCCGGATGTTTGAGAATAAAGAAAGAGAGGAAATATTATTATGAGTTTTAAAGAAGTAAAAGCAGAAGAACTGACAATGAATCCATTTACAAAGATTGGAAAGGAATGGCTGCTGATCACAGCAGGAAATGAGGAGAAATGCAATACCATGACAGCAAGCTGGGGTGCAATGGGTGTTATGTGGGGAAAGAACGCAGTGACAGTGTATATCCGCCCTCAGAGATACACCAAGGAATTTGTGGACAGGGAAGATACGTTTACAATTTCTGTTCTTGGAGAAGAGTATCGCAAGGCATTAAATTATTGCGGAAAGGTTTCAGGAAAAGATGCGGATAATAAGATTAAGGAAGCAGGACTGACTCCTTACTTTACAGACAAAACAACAGGAATTGAAGAAGCTGACATGATCATGGTCTGCAAAAAAATGTATCATGATGAGATTAAACCGGAATGCTTTGATGCCGGAGAAAATGACAGCAAGTGGTATCCGCAGAAAGATTACCATACCATGTATATTGCTGAAATCCTGAAAGTTCTTGTCAGAGAATAAAATCCTGCAAATAATTCAATTTATCAGAACAGAAAACAAAATGTATTGCAAATAATAAAAAGAGGTAGTTTAATGAAAGACAAGCTAAACAGATTCATGCAGGGACGCTATGGAGTGGATAATCTTTCAAGATTTATTCTTGGTGTGGCACTTTTCGTCATTGTTGTGGGTTCTTTTCTGAGGCAAAATGCCGCCGGAGGTATTCTGGATACAGTTGGATTTATTCTTATCATTTATACATATTTCAGAATACTTTCCAGAAATATCTCTGCACGATATGCGGAAAATCAGAAATATCTGGGATATACTCAGAAAATCCGCAGCCAGTTTAACAGAGAGAAAAATATGATGGAGCAGAGAAAAACCCATCATATCTATACCTGCCCTGGATGTGGACAGAAGATACGTATTCCCAGAGGAAAAGGACAGAAGGTAGAGATTGAATGTCCGAAATGTCATGAGAAGTTTATTAAAAGACGCTGATTTGCTGCCAACACGCTCTGGCAGATCATCATAAGCTATGGGCTGGAGGAACTATGTTTGGTTATGTGGTAATGAATAAGCCGGAAATCAAGTTTAAGGATTTTGATCTGTACAGATCCTTTTACTGTGGACTTTGCAGAGAACTTAAAAGCAAATATGGGATATCAGGTCAGATTTCTCTGACTTATGATATGACGTTTGTTGTGATTCTTCTCAGTGCGCTTTATGAGCCGCCCATGCAGAAGGGAACTACCAGATGTGTGATTCATCCGGTTCACAGACAGCCTGTCAGAAGAAATGCAGTGACCGGATATGCAGCAGATATGAATGTGCTCCTTGCTTATTATAAATGCCGGGATGACTGGGAGGATGAGAAAAAAATAACTGCTCTTGGTTATTCAAAAATTCTTCAGGGGAAAGTAAAAAAGCTGGATCAGGAATATCCGGATAAATCCCGAAGAATACAGAAACTTCTCGGTGAACTGTCTGAGATGGAGAAATTCGGAGAAAAAGATATTGACAAAATGGCGGGCTGCTTTGGGAAAATTATGGAAGAGATTTTTGCATGGAAGCAGGATGTGTGGGAAGACACTTTGCGCAGAATGGGATTTTTCCTTGGTAAATTTATTTATCTTCTGGATGCATATGATGATGTGGAAGAGGACATAAAAAATAAAAATTACAATCCTTTTTCAGAACAATATATAATAGAAGGATTCGATGAGCAGGTACGTCAGATTCTGATCATGATGATGACACAGACCTGCAGGGAGTTTGAGAAGCTTCCTATTATAAAATACACTGATATTTTGAGAAATATTCTTTACTCAGGAGTATGGTGCCGGTTTGAGGCAATTCATAAGAAGAGAAAAGAATCAGGGGAGAGAGAGAATGATTGATCCGTACAGTACACTGGGGATTTCCAGAGATGCATCCGATGAGGAAGTGAAGAAGGCATATCGTAAGCTGAGCAGAAAATATCATCCGGATGCAAATATTGACAATCCGAATAAAGAACAGGCTGAGGAGAAATTCAAGCAGGTTCAGCAGGCTTATGAGCAGATTATGAAGGAAAGAGAGCAGGGAACCGGTTACGGAAATTATGGCAGCAATAATTACGGTGGTTTTGGCGGATTTTCAGGACAGTCAGACTCAGGCTATCAGGATGAAGAAGCCATGCGCAGGCAGGCGGCAGCCAATTATATCCAGAGCGGTCATTATCGTGAGGCTATGAATGTTCTGCAGTCACTTTCACAGAGAAACGGACAGTGGTATTATCTGTCTTCTATGGCAAATATGGGACTTGGAAATAATGTAAATGCTTTAAATGATATTAAAGAAGCTATTCGTCTGGAGCCGGACAATGCACAGTATCAGATGCTTTTACGGCAGATGGAAGGCGGAGGAAGCTGGTATCAGGAGATGCAGAATCCATTTGGAGGTATGCCGACGGGCGGAGATGATTATTGTATGAAGCTGTGCCTGGCGAATATGGCATGCAGTCTGTGCTGTCCGGGGGGAGGCGTATTTTGTTGTTGATTTTTGTAACAAACTGGTTACTGGATTATAAAACTTCCATTAATGGATTGACAATCAAAATGGAAAATATTACTATAGTAAAGTGATAATGCGCAGTTGTGGTAATAAGTAATAGCTGCGATAACAGAAGAAAGGTTACAGGAGGAAATTATAATGAGTATTCGTATTGGTATTTTGGGCTACGGTAATCTTGGCCGTGGTGTAGAGTGCGCAATCAAACATAATCCGGATCTGGAGCTTGTGGCTGTGTTTACACGTCGTGCTCCGGAAACCGTTAAGATTCTTACAGAGACAGCAACAGTATATTCTGTCAGTGATGCTGAGAAAATGAAAGATAAGATTGACGTTCTTATCATCTGTGGTGGAAGCGCAACAGATCTTCCGAAACAGACACCGGAATATGCAAAGATGTTTAACGTAATTGACAGCTTTGATACACATGCAAGAATTCCGGAACATTTTGATGCAGTAGATGCGGCAGCAAAAGGAAGCGGTCATATCGGTATTATTTCAGTAGGCTGGGATCCGGGAATGTTCTCACTGAACCGTCTTTACGCAAATGCAATTCTTACAAACGGAAAAGATTACACATTCTGGGGCAAGGGTGTAAGCCAGGGACATTCAGATGCAGTACGCCGTATTAAAGGTGTAAAAGACGCAAAACAGTATACAATTCCTGTTGAAGCGGCACTGGAAGCAGTAAGAAACGGAGAGAATCCAGATCTTACAACAAGACAGAAACATACAAGAGAATGCTTTGTAGTTGCAGAGGAAGGTGCAGATCTGGCACAGATCGAGAACGATATTAAGACTATGCCGAATTATTTCTCAGATTACGACACAACTGTACACTTCATTTCGGAAGAAGAACTGAAGCGTGATCACAGTGGAATCCCGCATGGCGGTTTTGTGATCCGCTCCGGAAAAACAGGATGGAATAATGAGAACAGTCACGTGATCGAATACAGTCTGAAACTGGATTCTAATCCGGAGTTTACTTCTTCTGTACTTGTTGCATATGCAAGAGCTGCATATCGCATGAATAAAGAAGGACAGAGCGGTGCGAAGACAGTATTTGATGTGGCACCTGCTTATTTATGTGCTGCTGACGGGGCTGAATTAAGAAAGCATCTGCTGTGATCAGGGATATAAGATGATATTCTGTCTGCTGAAAAAATAAAGAGAAAACAGATATACAGGTTATATTTCACAGTGTGATTTTGTGAAAAGAGACAAAGTATTTGTGGACTTTGTCTCTTTTTTTATGGAACAGACTGTGAAAAATTAGTGAATATTTAACAGAATTTTACTTGTCTGTTGACGGGTTATTTAAAGTGTAATATAATAGGGTCATAGAAACGTAACAACATTGTAAAAAACCTTGTAAAACCTCAGAGTGTATCTGAGAAGTATGTGAGATATCAGAGCGATACCCACGATTCATACTTTTCAGATACACTCTGATAACGAAAAAAGAAAAGGAAGGTATGTATGCAAAACGTAAACAGGAAACTTAAAATCTGGGGAGTGCTTTTGTTTCTGATGCTTTTTGCTGTGGGGATTTCTGCTGGCTTTTCTACAGTGAATGCGCAGGCGGCGACGAAAACCGGTTTTGTAACTATTAACGGAAAATCATACTACATAAACAAAGACGGTTCTAAACAGAAAGGATGGCTGGAACTTAACGGTAAGAAATATTATTTTAATAAATCAACAGGTGTTCAGGTAAAAGGCTGGGCGACTGACAGTAAAGGCAGAAAGAGATATTTCAGTAAAACAGCGGGAGTTATGATGACTGGCTGGCTGACTGATTCCAAGGAGCAGAAGAGATATTTTGAGCCGTCTACTGGATTTATGAAGACCGGCTGGCTGACATTGAAGGGAAAGAAATATTATTTTTACAGTAACTCTGGTGTGGCAGCGTGCAAAACATTCCTTACAGACAAAAAGGAAAATACCAGATACTTTACAAGTGCATGTTATATGCTGACCGGATGGACGAAAAATACCAGTAATGAGTACAGATATTTTGAAAAAGAAGATGGAGTCATGGCAAAAGGATTCCAGACAATCGATGGAAAAAATTATTATTTCAATACTGGCAGTGGTAAAATGGCAGTGGGATGGACTACTATCGGAGCGAATAAGTATTACTTTGATGAAGAAACGGGTGTTATGGCTGTTGGTGATGTAACTATTGATGGACAGAAATATCACTTTAATTCTAATGGTGTACTGAGCAATACCACAAATCCGACAGGTTCCAGAACAATTAAGAATTATCTTGCCGGTGCATTGCAGCCAGTTGGACAGGCTCTGTATGTATGGGGCGGTGGATGGAATGATTCCACAAGAAAAGGTACAAGTCAGACAATGACTGATTTCTATAACAGTCAGAGCAGCAGTTATGATTATAATAATTACAGAGACCTCAGTACAGCAAACCGTGCAAAAGGTTTTGACTGTTCAGGTTTTGTAGGATGGTCAGCATATCAGGTAATGCAGAGCAAGTCAGGTGTAGGAAGCGGATATACGGTAGTTTCCGGAGAGATTGGTTCTTATTATCAGTCTATGGGATGGGGAAGTATTCTGACCCAGGCAAATCTTGCAAGTGATGACTGGACTGTATATCCTGGAGATGTGGGATATGACAGTGGACATACCTGGATTATCCTTGGACAGTGTGAGGATAAGAGTGCGGTAATCGTACATTCTACACCAAATGCAGGTGTCCAGATTGCAGGTACTCCTACTCCGTCTGGTGCTTATTCAAGTCAGGCAATTGCACTGGCACAGAAATATATGTCAAGATATCCTGGATTTACCAAGTATGATTATCATACTTCATCAGGTAATTATATCAGAAGAGGTAATTATCTGAGATGGAACAGAAATACGCTTTCTGATCCGGATGGTTATCTGAATATGACAGCAGATCAGATTCTGGCGGATCTGTTTGGCTGAAAAGTGAATAGTTGAGAAATTGAAGCAGCTTTCGAATGAGGAGGCTGCTTCTTTTTAGCGTTTTATAGTATTTTGTAAAACAATGCAAACAATCCGGTCTATCATAGCGTGAAGTCCCGCATCGGATATCTTTGTCCTGCGTCAAAATTATTACAGACATGAAATGGAATATGTCTGAATTGTAGAAAGAAACGTGAAGAATAACAAAAGAATTAATAAATGTTACAGAAATATAAAATTTATAGTAATTAATCCTTGCGTTTTTGATTATGATGTGTTAATATGTATGAGAATTAACTTAGATATTGCAAAAACATTAAGATATAGAAAGAAAATGTTACGAGGGTGAGAATTCATGAAGAAAAGAATTGTGTGTCTTACATTAGCACTACTGATGAGTGCATCACAGGTTGTTAGTGTAAGTGCTTCAAGAGAGGATGAATTGAGAGAAGAGCAGGCGATCACAAGTCAGCAGCTTGATGCAACTTATTCCAGAATGGATGAGCTTGCATATGCGAAATCACAGCTTGAGAATGAGATTTCCGAACTGGATTCCAATCTTGTAAGTGTTATGGTTTCTATTGATACTCTGAAAGGAGATATCGATAATAAAGAAGTAGAGATTATTAAAACAAAGCAGGATCTGGGCAAGGCACAGAAAGCAAGAGATAAACAGTATGAGAGCATGAAGCTGCGTATTCAGGCTTTATATGAGCAGGGCGGTGATGCAGCCTGGTTTCAGATGATGCTCAACTCAGAAGATTTAAGTGAGCTTCTGACACGTGCTGAGAATACACAGCAGATGTATGAGCAGGACAGAAAGAATCTTGACAAATATGTAAATACTATCAATGAAGTAAATAACTTAAAGACACAGTATGAATCTGACAAAGCAGAACTGGAGGAGATGAAGGCTTCTTATGAACAGCAGTCCTATGATCTTCAGTGTCAGATCGATCAGAAGAAATCTGAATCAGCTGATTATGAGAATGAGATTGCATATGCACAGCAGCAGGCAACAGAATATGCAAACCTGTTAGCAGAACAGACAGCGGAGATTCAGAGGCTGGAAGCTGAGAGAATTGCAGCTGAGGAAGAGGCAAGACGTCAGGCTGAGGAAGAGGCAGCAAGACAGGCAGCAGAGGAAGCTGCTGCTGCAGAAGCCGCAGAGCAGGAACAGGAGTCTGAATCAGAAGATGAAGGGAATGCAGAATATGATGAGGACGGAAACGAGATAGAGAACGTTGATGAGGATTCTGATTACGAAGATGAATCAGAAGATGATGTGGAATATGATGAAAATGGAGATATTGTTGACAATGCAGGAACTTCTGATGATGTAGAATATGATGAGTATGGTAATGTGATTGACTCTGATAATACAGTTTCAGCAGAAGATTATGAAAGTGAGCAGTCATCTGACTCAGACAGCTCTTCATCATCTGGTTCCGGTTCAGGATCTTCTGTAGTAGATTATGCGACACAGTTTGTCGGTAATCCATATGTATGGGGAGGTACAAGCCTTACAGGTGGTGCTGACTGTTCGGGATTTACACAGAGTGTATATGCGAATTTTGGAGTAAGTCTTCCAAGAACTTCTTATGAACAGCAGAATGCCGGTACAGAAGTATCCTATGCAGATGCACAGCCAGGTGATCTGATCTGTTATGGTGGACATGTAGCAATCTATATGGGTAATGGACGCATCGTTCACGCATCCAATTCTGTGGATGGTATTAAGATCAGTGATAACGCAGCATACAGAACGATTGTTTCTGTAAGAAGACTGGTGTAATTAAATTAGTATAAATAATTAAATTTATAGGGGTTGAAAAGGAGTATCGCTAAGGGGGCTGATGCTCCTTTTCTTTGTATGTTAAGTGTTGCTGCCCATTCCTGATCAGTAACATTTTACCGATTTTCAGGCAGATTTTACCTTGACATAAAACTGCCCGGATAGTACAGTTTATATAATAATTGAACATATGAAGCCGGAATCCTATAGTCAATAAAGATAATATGTAATTAATTTGGCTTTGGATGAAGGTAGTGGACAGTTACAATAATCTGAAATTTGTGTTGAGAATGTATTGACAGGGAAGCGGATCAAGAATATCCGCATGAATTATCCGGATTATAATTATAGAGGAAATGAGGAAAGCGAGGAATGATAAATGGCGAATGAACATGTAGAACATATAAGAATTGTGCAGGAAACTGTTGCAGGCAAGGAGATTACTTTTGCCCATGTAATGGGAGGACCGGCTCCGATCATATATCAGAAGCTCGGACTGAATCCTCAGGTGGATTATCGTTCATCTGCAATTGGAATCATGAATATGACACCGCCGGAATCAGCAGTGATCGCATCTGATATTGCGGTGAAAAGCGGGAATGTTTATCTTGGCTTTGCGGATCGTTTTACAGGTACGCTGATCATTACGGGAGAGATTTCCGATGTAATGTCAGCGATGACTGAGGTTGTAGACTATTTCAGAGATACTCTGGGTTATGTAGTCTGCAAGATTACCAAGAGATAGGAAGTGTTGGGATGACAACCAGAGAATTACTGGAAAAGCTTTATCACCAAGATTATGAGAAATTAAAGGGAAAAAATCTTCGTATGACCAGAGTGAGGGTGCCGGGAAAGGAAGTCTGTCTGGCTCATGTGATCAGTCCTTCCCAGACCTGCATTTATCAGAATCTTGGTCTGCACATTGGAGTTCATGAGGGAGAAGACCACACAGGAGAAGCAATCGGAATGATTCGTTTTACCCCATGGGAAGCAGTGGTTGTAGCTGCTGACATTGCGGTAAAAAGTGCAAATGTGGAGATTGGTTTCATGGACCGTTTCAGTGGTTCATTGATTCTTACCGGCGGTCTGGTGGAAGTTCAGACTGCGGTGGAAGAAGTGGTGAAATTTTTTAAAGAAGTACTTGGTTTTAAGACTTGTGCAGTTCACAAAAGTTAAAACATACGAAAGTCAGTTATTCCATACCGATGATGCTCTCGTAACAGCCGGAATAGCTGAGAGAAATGAAAGGGACAGACATTAAATATGAAGAAAATATTTCTGATGGGCAGAAGTGAGGCTGGTAAGACTTCATTAACACAGGCATTAAAAGGCGAAAAACTTCATTATGTAAAAACGCAGTATACGAATACAGATGATGATACCATTGATTCTCCGGGGGAGTATGCAGAGTCCAAGCATTTCAGCGTAGGACTGGCCTGTTTTTCTTTTGAAGCAGATGTGGTGGCAATGGTACAGTCAGCAGATGAACCTTTCAGTTTATTTGGATATGGCAGTAATGCATTTATTCTGAGACCGCTGATAGGAATTATTACGAAAATAGATTCTCCCTATGCAAATGTTCCGATGGTGCGCCAGTGGATGCTGAATGCCGGATGCGAAAGAATTTTTCTGGTAAATAATGTGACCGGAGAAGGGATTGATGAGCTGAGAGCATATCTGAATGAGGAGGTTCCGAAACTGAGTCTGGAAGAAGCAAAATTCAGACAAAGTCTTGGACTGAATGAATGGGATCCTCTGCCGGGGGGATTGAAATAATATAAAATATTAAAATATATTGATAAATAGTTGACAAACTAATTGCAGAGTGTTATTATACAGATAGTATAATTCCATACAGAACATATTAAGTGCTGATACTGTGAGAAAAACAGTACAGAAAGAGGGAATCAGGTGAGAAACCTGAGCGATCCGGTCACTGTAACAGAGGAGCAAATCTCAGAATGTCCATTGTGCCATAGCATGAGAAGGAGAGAGGAGCGATGAGCCTGGAGCCAGGAAACCTGCTTGGTATGGCGAGGTTAAACTTCCGTGTAAAGTGTAACAACCAACTCCGTTGAATCCGCAGCTTCGGAGTGTTGTCTGCTTTTATCTGAAGGCAGACATTTTTTATGGAATGCGCCTGTTCTTTATGAATTATACATGATTAAATGGCAGGCGATACTACTTCGGATTTATTCGTTCCCTCCGCGCACTCATGAACGGATTTTTTTCTACCCCGGGGTAGCATCGCTCCCTCTTAGTTTGAAATGTGCAATCTGTAAAAAATACTGTAATGAATTTTCAATGCTTTGTTATGTAAAAAGAAATTGATGATTTATTAGAGTATTTTTTGTTTTGCAGATTTCGTCCTCTGATGGGAGGGATTGATGGAGAATGAGAAAACGGAATTATTCTGAAAAGATAAAAACTTGCAACAGGAGAGGAGAGGTAGCAATGGAGAAACCTTATTGGGAAGGAAAGGAATATTCTTATTTCAGCCATAAGAAATGCGAATTTTTTCCATGTCATAAAAATGCAGATTCGGAGGATTTCAACTGTCTGTTCTGTTACTGTCCGTTATATGCTCTGGGCGAGAAATGCGGGGGAAATTTCCGTTATACAGATAAGGGAATTAAAGACTGTACAAACTGTATGCTTCCGCATAAAAGAAAGAATTATGGATATATCACGGGAAAATATCAGGAACTGGCTGATATGATGAAAAGGGCAGGGGAAATTAATCCGAAATAAAAAGGAACGTGTCAGATTAACAAAAATAAGAAGGAACGATTTTCATTGTAATGCAGAGAGTGTTCTGCTAGAATAGTGGTAGCAAAAGAGAAAAGTCTGTAAGATTTTTCGAATCTGTTCTGAATTATGCAAGGCGGTACACACACGCTTTCCACACTTTTCACATATACAGAAGAAAATGCCTCACAGGCATTTGCCATCTTTTCCTGGCGGCATTTTCCCGTCGGCAGAACCTTTCACTTCTACATAGAACCGCCGGAAAACAGTAACGGAAACTGTTTTCTGACGGTTTTGTCATTGATAGCGGTTGAAAAACAAAAACGATAATGATATGATGGTATCATATTTATGCATGGAGGAATAAATTACCATATGAAAAAAAGAAATACTGCAATACGTGCATTGGCAGTTTTGATGATTTGTACAATGTTTGGGACATCAGTGCCTGCCGCAGGTCAGGAAGTATTTGAATCCGGAGTCCGGCAGGAGACAGAAGAAAATATATCGGATGTGGAAGAATTTCAAAGTTCACAGGCAGATGAATTTGGAACAGATACGGAATCTGATGCAGAACTGTTCGAAAGCGATGAAACAAAACAGGAGTTCCAGGACGGAGAAGCAGCGGAAGAAAATACAGATGGAATTCGATATATCAAGGGTCGTCCGTTGACAGAAGAGGAAAGAAAAGAAGAGTTAGAACCTTTTAAAAATTTAAAACCGATAGATCCGGGACCTGAAGTAGAGAGTGATCTGACATCAGTTTACGCTGCATATGGAAGCAGAGAAACAGCATTTCCATCCTCCTATGATTCCAGAAAAGAAGGACTGGTTACTGCTGTAAAAAATCAGAATCCATTTGGAACCTGCTGGGCTTTTGGGATGGCGGCAATTATGGAAACTTCACTTCTGGCACAGAATAAAGGAACTTATGATCTGTCAGAGGAACACTTATCATACTTTTTTTCAAACAGACAGAATGATCCGTTGGGAAATACTCCCGATGATGTGAACTCGGTACTGGGAGATTATCATGAGATAGGGGGCAATGATTATCTGGCGGCTATCTATCTCAGCACCTGGTCTGGAATGACTACAGAGGATGATGTGCCGTTTCCTACGGATTCTTTGCATCAGCAGAATCTGAGTGTACAGATTCCGGAGAGTAAGGCTTATAATTCTGTGGCATACCTGAAAAATGCATCTTTTTCCAAATACAGTGAGGAACGTATGAAGGAAATGCTGCTGAATGATCATGCAGTATCCATAATGCTTTATATGAAAGATAATTATGTAAATCCAGATACGGCTGCATATTGTTATCCTGTTGGAAAATCGAGTTCGACTGTGATCAATCATATTGTGACAGTCGTAGGATGGGATGATAATTATTCAAAGAATAATTTCTTGCCTGTTTCCAATGTGACATCAGATGGTGCCTGGATTATAAAAAACAGTTGGGGAGAGAACAAGGGAGATGGGGGATATTACTATCTTTCCTATCAGGATCCAAATATCGGTAATCTTGTAAGTGCAGAGGCAGTGACTGTTTCTGATCAGAAATATAATAATAACTATTTTTATGATGGTTCTTCAGCTATTTCTTCTATAAAAGTACAGCCTGGACAGTCAGTATCAGTTGTTTATGAAACGAAGGCAGGGAATGGAAACGAAGAGGCTCTGGGAGAAATCAATGTAGTTACCATGAATGATAATGCTTCATATAAAATACAGGTATATACAGATCTTACAGATCTTTCGGATCCGGAAAGTGGAACTGCTGCGTATACGCAGCCCTGTGAAGTTGAACAGCCAGTGGCAGGGGTGCAGACAGTTACTGTACCGGAAGTAATGCTGAAGCAGGGGAGCAGGTATTCGGTAGTGATTACTAACAGTGGAATCAGTTATATCAGTTTTGGTGTGGAAGCAAATGCCGGTTATAAGACATCAGGTGGAAGCAAATGGTTTACTTCCACAGCAGGGATAGAGTCAGGACAGACTTTTCATAAGGGTGCATCAGCAACAGCAGAATGGTCAGATGGAAAGACAAAAAACTGGACTGTAAGGATCAAGGCACATACAAGAACTTTAAATCAGTCATGGGTACCGGATACGCCGGTATTTCAGGTAAAGGCTTATAATTCCGGGTATAATCTTGTTTCATGGAAAAAAGTTTCGCAAGCTACAGGATATTATGTGTACAGAAAACCTGCTGCAGGAGGAAAATGGTCAAAAATCGCAGACGTCGGGACTTCCACATTAAAATATAAGGACAGTAAAGTTAAAGCCAATGCTTCATACCGTTATACGGTAAAGGCATATTATGAAGCATCCGGAAAAAGATACTACAGTAAATATACAATCGGCGATGTGGTTAAGGCGGCACCTTCGTTGCAGAAGATTTCCTCTGTGAAGTCTGAAAAGAAGGGAATCAGAATCAGATGGAATCCACAGAAAAAATGTAACGGATATTATATATACAGAAAGAAAAAAGGAGGTTCTTATCAGTTGATAAAGAGAATTTCCGGTGGAAATCGTTCTTCATATCTGGACAAAAAAGCACAAAAAGGTGTATCATACTACTATGCAGTAAAAGCATACGTGAAAGAGCCTTATGGGAACACATACAGCAAATACAAAAGTTCATCTGCTGTAAAAAGAAAATGAGAAATGAAGGAAAGAGATTATGAAGAGAAGGTTGGGAACAGTATTGGCAATATTGCTGTGCATTATTGTGACAGCGGTTTCTGTTTATGCTGATGATGGAATGAGCCAGAATCCGGATTATGCAACAGATTATTACATGATCGTACAGAGTGCACAGGGTGGAGCAGATATTTATGATGAAGCGGATCCGAAGGGAATTAAACTGAATGACGGTCAGATTCCGAATGGAACTGCAATCCATGTTCTGGGTGAGAAAGATGGAACGGACGGCAAAAAGTGGGCATATACCCAGTATCATGGGATGAACGGATATGTTCCTATGGATGATCTGGATCCGGCTTCCAGGGCAGACGCAGTGAATGAAGAGTATCGTACTTTTGGCGGAAAAGATGTGGATTTTGAAGTAAAAATTCAGGGAAATGGTGGAAATGTACCGGTTTATAACGGTCCTGGAGAGAAATTTGATGAAGTTTCAGGAACAGACGGAATTGCGGATGGGACAAGCGTACATATTTCTCAGTATATGCAGGGAGAAGACGGAACAAACTGGGGAAAAACAGACACAGATGGTGTGACACAGGGATGGCTGAATCTTGACAGGGATACAGATTATGTGAATGAAAATGTATCCGGAGATGCACCGGAGGCTACAGGTACCTCAGGAAATGTCCCGGTTGCTGCTGAGATTGTTACACCGACACCGGAAGCAACTCCAACTCCGAAAACAACACCGACACCGGAGGCAACACCAACAGAAGAAGCGACACCGACACCGGAGGCAACGCCGACAGAAGAAGCGACGCCAACACCGGGAGAAACAGAGACGCCTGCTCCGGCAGAAGATAAAGAATCTGATGATGAGCAGAGTCAGAATACATCAGGAAAGAATGTAAAAGCAGATTCAGGAATGAAGAATCCTGTAATCTGGATTAGTGGTATTGGGATTGTTATTATCTTAATTTTACTTATTTATTTCCTGAAGAAGAAAAAGTAAGACTTAAAATCATTAAAGAATGCCGTCGACGGCAGAGAACAGTTACAAAATAAACAGTGAAACTAAAAGAGCAGCGCACCGGATGATGCAGCTGCTCTTTTTAGAAAATGTGTGTGTATAATTGAGACATTATGAGGAAACCTCAAATAGTCTTAATTAACAAAAACTATTAATGTGTGTGTGTATATATAGTCTACAATTTTTTTGCGATTTAATCAAGATAGAATTTTATAAAAAATGATATATTTCACTATATTTTTGATGATAAACAGACTGCTCAGACTTTTTACTTGCGTAACTCTGGCAGGAAACGTATAATAGGAAAAAGTAATACTCGAGGGTGAGGAAAAGAGGATGAAGATAACAGAAGAACTGTTAAATGAGATGAAAATTAAGGATGAGAACTTTTCTGATGGTCTGATCAAGCCGGACGGTGATTATATAAGAATACCCAGAGGACATCTTCATGGAATGATGGAATTGCTTCCGTGGACAGAGAACGAAATCTGGAAAATGATCCCGGATGATGATTCTCCGCTGTTCTGGCTGATTGAGAAAACAGGATGCGTTCTTACAGATTATAATAATTCTATTGGCATGAAGATGACACCTGCTCAGCAGACGGTGTTTGATATGATGCGAAAACATGGGGTTCTTACAGATGATTATTATGATCTGACGAAACAGAGGGAGAAAGTAAGAGAAGCCAGAGAACAAAAAGAGAACAGGAAACAATAGTTAAGTGTATATGAATATATGGGAGAGCAGCGATGGAAAAGCATGCTCATTAAAGTCATCCGACGCAGAAAAATAATATACAATATTAAAAAGCAGCATATCAGAGTTATGGATCATATTATGGATCATAACCTGATATGCTGCTTTTAACATGTCTGAAGAAAAATGAAATGTCAATCATAAAAACAAAATAAAAACAACTAAAATAGAAGAAAAAACAAATGAAAAACAACATAAAAGTTCGGGATATACATGTTGATTCATGTTGACTTCGCAATGACCATAAGGTATAATGAATCTATATGAAAACATGGAGGATATTGCTGTCAGAATGATACCGGAATGTATTGGGGTCTGGTATGGGTGCAGCTTTTATTCATGAGAAAGGAGTAACATGGAAAAATTTCAAACATCAGATATTCCCAAGTCTCCCAGGATTCAGAAGCTGGTAGATGCATTGTATGAACATATGCCGGTGATCGAATCAGCCAGAGCAAAGCTGATCACAGAATCTTATAAGGAAACAGAAGGAGAACCGATCATCACACGCAGAGCAAAGGCTTTTGCACATATTCTTCATAACATTCCGATCATTATCCGTGACAATGAACTGATTGTTGGAAGCAGTACGATTGCGCCGAGAGGATGTCAGACATTTCCGGAGTTCTCTTATGAGTGGCTGGAAGCGGAACTGGATACAGTTGCGACCAGAACGGCGGATCCTTTTGAGATTGCTGAGGAGACCAAAGCCGAACTTAAGGAGGCAGATAAGTACTGGAAAGGGAAAACAACCAGTGAACTTGCGACTTCCTATATGGCACCGGAAGCAATCAAAGCAATTGAACACAATATTTTTACACCGGGAAATTATTTCTACAACGGTGTAGGACATGTAACAGTTAAATACTGGGAAGTACTGGAAACCGGTTTTGAGGGAATCATGGAGAAGGCTCAGAAAGAGCTGGATGGATGCAGTGTCGGTGACGGTAATTATGCAAGAAAGTCTCACTTCCTTGAGGCAGTGATCTTAAGCTGTAAGGCGGTGATCGATTATGCAGGCAGATATGCAAAACTTGCGCGGGAAATGGCGGCACAGACAAGTGATCCGGTAAGAAAACAGGAACTTTTTGTTATTGCAGAGAACTGCAGCAGGGTACCGGCAAAGGGTGCACAGAATTTCTATGAGGCATGTCAGTCATTCTGGTTTGTACAGCAGCTTCTTCAGATGGAATCCAGTGGACATTCTATTTCACCGGGGCGCTTTGATCAGTACATGTATCCATATTATAAGAAGGATATGGAAGCAGGAACTATTACCCGAGAGTTCGCACAGGAATTGATGGATTGCATCTGGGTTAAATTAAATGACCTGAATAAATGTCGTGATGCGGCTTCAGCGGAAGGATTTGCAGGATATAGCCTTTTCCAGAATCTGATTGCAGGTGGTCAGAATAAAGAGGGAGAGGATGTAACTAACGATCTTTCTATTATGTGTATTCAGGCATCCATGCATGTGCATCTTCCGGCTCCATCACTTTCTGTGAGAGTATGGAATGGTTCTCCGCATGAATTCCTGATAAAGGCAGCCGAGCTTACGAGAACAGGAATCGGACTTCCTGCATATTACAATGATGAGGTGATTATTCCGGCACTGCAGAACAGAGGCTTATCTCTGGAGGATGCCAGAGAGTACAATATCATCGGATGTGTAGAACCGCAGAAAGCCGGTAAGACAGAAGGGTGGCATGATGCCGCATTCTTTAATATGTGCAGACCTCTGGAACTTGTTTTTTCGAATGGTATGGATAAAGGTGAGATGGTGGGAATCCCTACCGGCGATGTCACTCAGATGAAGACCTTTGATGAATTCTTTGACGCATATAAGAAACAGATGGAATACTGCATTTCCCTGCTGGTGAATGCAGATAATGCTATTGATGTAGCTCATGCGGAACGCTGTCCGTTACCATTCCTTTCCTGTATGATAGATGACTGTCTGAAAGAAGGCAAGTCTGTCCAGGAAGGTGGAGCTGTTTACAACTTTACAGGTCCTCAGGGATTTGGAATCGCCAATATGGCAGATGGACTTTTTGCAATCCGCAAACTGGTCTATGAGGATAAGAAAGTATCTATGAAAGAACTTAAGGAAGCTCTTGCATGGAACTATGATAAAGGACTGGATGCGCAGTCCGCCGGTGATATGACAGAGATGATCATGAAGGCAATGCAGAAAGCAGGCAGAAATGTGGATGCTTCCACTGCAGAGGGACTTCTGAAAACTTTCATGGGAATGAAACCGGGCGAACAAAAGACACAGAGATTCAAAGAAATCCACGATATGATAGATGAAGTTCCGAAATTTGGAAATGATATTCCGGAAGTTGATTATTTTGCAAGAGAAGTTGCCTATACATATTCCAAACCGCTTCAGAAGTATAACAATCCAAGAGGCGGAAAGTTCCAGGCAGGTCTGTATCCTGTATCTGCAAATGTACCGTTGGGCGGACAGACAGGAGCAACACCGGATGGAAGATATGCACACACACCCGTTGCAGATGGCGTTTCACCATCTGCGGGCAAGGATGTGAAGGGACCTACAGCAGCGGCAACTTCCGTATCCAGACTGGATCATTTTATTGTATCCAACGGAACACTCTTTAACCAGAAATTCCATCCATCCGCACTTTCCGGAAGAGAAGGACTGGAGAAATTCGTTGCGCTGATCCGCGGATACTTTGACCAGAAGGGAATGCACATGCAGTTTAATGTAGTTGACAGGCAGACACTGCTGGATGCACAGGAACATCCTGAGAAATACAAACATCTGGTAGTGCGCGTGGCAGGCTACAGCGCACTGTTTACGACACTTTCCCGTTCTCTTCAGGATGACATCATCCGCCGTACAGAACAGGGATTCTGATCCTGACTGCCTTTACAGAAAGTAAAAGTGACCGGCAGAGGATGTATGGATAACAGAATAAGAAAGGAAAAGCATGGACTATTTGGATACAAAGGGCAGAGTATTTGATGTCCAGAAATATTCTATTCATGATGGACCGGGTATAAGGACGATCGTATTTCTGAAAGGTTGTGTCCTGCGGTGCAAATGGTGCTGCAATCCGGAATCTCAGGAATATAAGATCCAGACAATGAAAGTGCAGGGAGAAGACAAGGTCATCGGACGTGATGTGACAGTCAGGGAGATGATTGAAGAAGTTGAGAAAGACAGGGTATACTATTACCGCTCGGGCGGAGGTATGACTCTTTCTGGCGGAGAATGTCTCTGTCAGCCGGAATTTGCAGGAGCACTTCTGAGAGCTGCCAAAGAGAGAGGGATTTCTACTGCGATCGAGAGTATGGCATGTGCAAAATGGGAGACGATTGAGACAATCTTACCGTATCTGGATACTTATTTAATGGATATTAAACATACAAATCCTGCGAAACATAAAGAATTTACAGGACGTTCCAATGAACTGATGATGGAAAATGCCAGAAAAGTGGCGCTTTCCGGTAAAACCAGGCTGGTAATCCGTGTACCGGTGATACCCACATTTAATGATACAGTGGAGGAAATCCAGGGGATTGCAAGGTTTGCAGACACACTTCCCGGAGTGGACAAGATTCATCTTCTTCCGTATCACAGACTTGGACAGGATAAATATGAGGGACTTGGCAGACCATATCTGATGGGAAATGTGGAACCACCGTCCAAAGAACATATGGAAACATTAAAAAAGGCAGTACATGCGGTCTGCGGTCTGGACTGTCAGATCGGTGGATGAGGCATTTTTTGCATCTGATACGATTATTGGAATAAAAAAAGAAAAAAACAAACAAAAACAACACAATAAAACCTGTAAAAACAACATAAAACAACGGAAATGTATTGACTTTTTATGACCGATAGTGTAAAATCACAGGTAGAAACGTCAAAAACTATATCAATGCCTTAAGGAGGAAAATGAGCATGGTAAACGAATATGAAATCAAAAAACAGATCTGCGACATCGGAAGAAGAATCTACAGCCGCAACATGGTAGCTGCAAACGATGGTAACATCTCTGTAAAACTGAACGACAACGAATTTCTTTGCACACCTACAGGTGTATCCAAAGGTTTTATGACACCGGAGTATATCTGTAAAGTAGACAGAGAAGGAAATGTGATCCAGGCTAACCCGGGATTCAAACCATCCTCTGAAATCAAAATGCATATGAGAGTTTATGAGAAGAGACCGGACGTAGGTTCTGTTGTGCATGCTCATCCGATTTATGCAACATCTTTTGCAATTGCAGGTATTCCGCTGACACAGCCGATCATGCCTGAAGCAGTTATCTCACTTGGATGCGTTCCGATCGCTGAATACGGTACACCATCTACAATGGAGATTCCGGATAATCTTGAGAAATACCTTCCATATTTCGATGCAGTTCTTCTTGAGAACCATGGAGCACTGACATGGAGCACAGACTTAAACGCAGCTTACATGAAGATGGAATCTGTTGAGTTCTACGCACAGCTTCTGTATCAGTCAAAAGTTCTTGGCGGACCTAAGGAATTTGATGAGAAGAACATTAAGAAACTGTATGAAATTCGCCGTAAATTCGGTATGGCAGGCAAGCATCCTGCAAACCTCTGCCTGAATAAAGATGGCCATAACTGCCATAACTGCGGCGGCGCATGTCATGACGGCGAATTCAAGAAATTCCCTGGATATCAGTATGATTTCGTAGGCGGCGGAGATTCCCAGCCGGAAGCAGGAACAGCAGACAAATCTGAAGCTGAATTAGTTGCTGAGATCACAAAACAGGTAATGGCTCAGTTAGGAATGAAATAAGAGTATAGATGACCGATAATCAAGGAGGACAGTCTCATGCCAATTAATGAGAATATGGTACAGGAAATTGTACAGGAAGTAATGGCAAAAATGCAGATTGCAGACGCTCCGACTGGTAAACATGGTATTTTCAAAGAAATGAATGATGCGATCGAAGCGGCGAAGAAATCACAGCTTATCGTAAAGAAGATGTCCATGGATCAGAGAGAAAAAATAATTACCTGCATCCGTAAGAAAATAAAAGAAAACGCAGAAGTAATGGCTCGTATGGGCGTGGAGGAAACAGGTATGGGAAATGTTGGGGACAAGATCCTCAAACATCATCTTGTAGCTGACAAGACTCCCGGAACAGAAGTTATTACAACAACTGCATGGTCCGGAGACAGAGGATTAACCCTTATCGAGATGGGACCTTTTGGTGTGATCGGTGCGATCACTCCATGTACCAACCCAAGTGAAACAATTTTATGTAATACAATAGGAATGCTTGCAGGAGGAAATACAGTTGTATTCAATCCTCATCCTGCAGCAATCAAAACTTCCATTTATGCAATCAATCTTTTAAATGAAGCATCATTAGAGTGCGGTGGTCCTGACAACATTGCAGTTACTGTAGAGAAACCTACACTTGAGACAAGCAATGTGATGATGAAACATAAAGACATCCCGCTTATCGCTGCAACCGGCGGACCTGGAGTTGTAACTGCAGTTCTTTCTTCCGGTAAACGTGGTATCGGAGCAGGCGCCGGAAATCCTCCGGCACTGGTTGATGAAACCGCTGATGTCCGCAAAGCAGCCACAGATATTGTAAACGGATGTACATTTGATAATAATCTTCCATGTATTGCCGAGAAAGAGATCGTAGCAGTTTCCTCTATCGTAGATGAGCTGATGCACTATCTTGTAACTGAGAATGACTGCTATCTTGCTTCTAAGGAAGAGCAGGACAAACTTACAGAAGTTGTTCTGGCAGGCGGAAAGCTGAACCGTAAATGCGTAGGCCGGGATGCAAGAACACTCCTTTCCATGATCGGAGTAAATGTACCTGCAAATATCCGCTGTATCGTATTTGAGGGGCCAAAGGAACACCCTCTGATCACTACTGAGCTGATGATGCCGATCCTCGGTGTTGTAAGAGCAAGAGATTTTGATGATGCAGTAGAGCAGGCAGTCTGGTTAGAACATGGCAATCGTCATTCCGCACATATTCATTCAAAGAATATTGATAATATCACAAAATATGCGAAAGCAATTGATACAGCAATTCTTGTTAAGAATGCACCGTCTTATGCAGCTTTGGGATTTGGCGGTGAAGGCTACTGTACATTTACCATTGCAAGCCGTACAGGTGAAGGCCTTACATGCGCAAGCACATTCACCAAGAGAAGACGCTGCGTAATGGCAGACAGTCTCTGTATTCGATAAGAATTGATATAAGGAGAGAAAGAACATGGACATGAATAATGTAAATATAGAAGAAATCGTGAAACAGGTTCTCTCCGGCATGACAGGAAATGCACCGGCAGCAGCTTCTGCACCGGCAGCATCAACTGGAATCCCGAAGACAGCCAGAGTAGCTGTATTAACTGAGAAAGAGCATTTTGACATCAAAGAATATCCAATCCCGCCAATCGGAGATGATGATATCCTGGTTAAAGTTGAAGGATGCGGCGTATGCGGTACAGATGCACACGAATTTAAGAGAGATCCGTTTAACCTGATCCCGGTAGCACTTGGACATGAAGGTACAGGTGAGATTGTGGCAATGGGGAAGAATGTTAAAGTTGACACAGCAGGAAAACCTGTAAAGGTTGGAGACAAAGTTGTTACCTGTATGATCTTCAAGGATGATCCTGATATTACAATGTTTGACCTGAACAAGAAGAACGTAGGCGGAGCTGATGTATACGGACTTCTTCCTGACGATGATGTACATCTCAACGGATGGTTCTCTGATTACATCTTCTTAAGAGGCGGAAACTTCGGAACTACATTCTTTAATGTAAGTGATCTGGATCTGGATTCCCGAATTCTCATTGAGCCATGTGCAGTGCTTGTACATGCAGTAGAGAGAGCAAAAACAACAGGAATTCTTCGTTTCAACAGCAGAGTAGTTGTTCAGGGCTGCGGACCGATCGGACTGATCTGCATTGCAGTACTCCGTACTATGGGGGTTGAACATATCTGCGCAGTAGACGGAAATGAGAAACGTCTTGAATTTGCCAAGAGAATGGGTGCAGACACAAGCGTTAACTTCATGAACTTTAAGGGAATCGAAGCACTGACAGAAGCTGTAAAAGAAGCTCAGGGCGGACATCTTGCAGATTTCGCATTCCAGTGCACAGGAAACCCGAAAGCTCATGCAAACATTTATAAATTTATCCGCAATGGTGGTGGTCTTTGTGAACTTGGCTTCTTCATCAATGGTGGAGATGCTACAATTAATCCGCACTTTGACCTCTGCTCCAAAGAGATCAACCTGGTTGGTTCCTGGGTATATACTCTGAGAGATTATGTAACAACCTTTGATTTCCTTAAGAGAGCAAAAGCAATTGGTCTTCCGATGTCTGAATTGATCACAGATAAGTTCCCGTTAGAGCAGATCAATGAAGCTCTTCAGACAAACCTGGCAATGACAGGACTTAAGATCGCAGTTGTAAACAAATAGTTACTGTTCACCGGTAATATCCCGCAAAGAGTATTGCTGTGAACGGAGTGAACAGTAGCAACAAATAATAAGCCTGGCAATAGAGGAGAAAAGAAATGGCAGAAGCTGTAGGAATTTTAGAGGTATTCGGGTTGGCGACAGCCTTTGTAGCAGGCGATGCCGGATGTAAGGCAGCAAATGTCCGCCTGGAGGTTTTTGATAAAAACAAACCAGCCAATGCTGACAGCCTGCCGGTACCGCTCCTTGTCTGCATTAAATTCAGAGGAAGTGTAACTGATGTTACAGCAGCCGTGGAAGCAGGCATGGAAGTTGCAAACAGAATGACTGGTGTGGTACAGCATTATGTAATCCCGAACCCGGAAGAGGGAACGGAGAAAATGCTGAAGATCAGCGCCCTGGATAAGGATTAGCAGTTGCATATCCATTGGGCATCAGTTAAAATATAATCAGATATTTATTTGTAGATTCAGGAGGAAGTAAAAATGGCACAGGAAGCATTAGGAATGGTAGAAACCAGAGGACTTACAGCAGCAATTGAAGCAGCTGATGCAATGACAAAAGCAGCTGAAGTAGCATTAGTAGGAACAGAGAAGATCGGATCCGGACTTGTAACAGTTATGGTACGTGGAGACGTAGGAGCTGTTAAGGCAGCAGTAGAAAGCGGAAGCGCAGCAGCATCCAGACTTGGTGAATTAGTTGCTACTCATGTAATTCCGAGACCTCATACAGACGTAGAGAAAATCCTTCCAAGCATCTGACCAGCAGATTGAGAAGTATAAAAAAGGAGTTCGCTCATGAGTAAATCATATGGATTTATAGAAATCACTGGTGTCGTTGCAGCAATTGATGCACTGGACATCATGTGCAAAACTGCAGACGTTGAGCTGGCGTCATGGGAACGTAAGCTGGGCGGACGACTGGTTACCATTATAATTGAAGGCGATGTGTCTGCCGTAACAGAAGCTGTAGAGGCTGCTGTGGCAGGCGCGATTAAGAAACCGGTAAGTTATGCAGTGATTGCCCGACCACATGAAGAGATTGTCAAGATTGTGGAATTAAGTGCAAGCCGCTGGAAGAACCAGGCGAAACAGGGGGATGAATGATGGCTGAAGAAAAGAAACCTGAAGCAGAGAATAAAGCTCCCGGAAAGGCTGCTGCTCCCAGAAGAACAAGGAGTACAGCTTCAAAGGCAAAAACTGCTGTGAAGAAAGAAACGTCAAATGAAACAAAAGCTGCAGCAGCTGGAACGGCGGCAAAAACTACAGAAACATCGAAGAAAACGGCAATAAAAAAAGAAACAGTAAAAGAAGAAATTCGTGGAACAGTATTTCATAAGGAGGAAAAAATCATGACACAGGAAGCATTAGGAATGGTTGAAACCAGAGGACTTACAGCAGCAATCGAGGCAGCTGACCAGATGTGTAAAGCAGCTAATGTTGCATTAGTAGGAACAGAGAAAATCGGATCCGGACTTGTAACAGTTATGGTTCGTGGAGACGTAGGAGCAGTTAAATCTGCAGTAGAGAGCGGAAGTGCAGCAGCATCCAGACTTGGCGAATTAGTAGCTACACATGTAATCC
>OLOA01001000.1_pt1 | contig 29485 bp, 49 predicted proteins | sample 1672201 | NCBI WGS metagenome assembly OLOA01 (sample SAMEA3136658, study PRJEB25190) | human gut metagenome
TCTCGCTAAATCTCGCTAAATCTTGCTAAATCTAGCTAAATCTCAATTATAGGTCTATATGCTCATATTTTGGCTTGTGAGAGCAGAGTTACCCAAGTTGGTAAACTTATAAGCAAAAGTTATTGCTGTTCTTAGAGACGAGAATATAAGCTTTAAACGATATAACCACATCTAAAAGAAAGGATAATATGCAAACACAAAACGGTGGCAGACCCACAATTTTACCTAAGATGTATGAAGAACCGCTATTTAGTCAAATCATTGATAAAATTGAATCAGGCTGCAATGACAGAGAAATCTACACCAATTTGCATTGTTCGGCTAAAACTTTTAGAAAGTGGCGAGATGACAATATAAAGGCGTATGACGAAGCTAAAAGCATTGCTAGGGGAAATCTATTAGAACTAGCTGAAAGTGCCTTAGCGAGCAAACTGACAGTCAGAACGCTAAAAGAAACAGAAACAATCTATGACGCTGACGGAAACGTTGAAAAAGTAAAGGTTAAAGAAAAAGAACTGGATAAAGACAGCTTGGTAGCGATGATGGTTGCTAAGGCTGGAAACCCTGAACTTTATAACCCTACTGAATGGCGGAGATTACAACAGGAAGAATCAAGCTCTAATGACCTTAAAGCTAAGATTGAAGAACTTGATGACTATAAGCTAAGTAAGTACGAAACACCAAAAATTGAAGTGCCGAAAGGGTTTGAATAAATGTATTATTTAAATAAAATGTTGGAATACAACAAAGAAAATGGCATTATTATTAATAAATACATTCGTAAGACTATTCAGAAGCAAATTCGCATTCATAATAAGTATATTTATCGCTATGACCGTGTTACGCAAGCTATTGAATGGATACAAGACAATTTCTATCTAACTACTGGTAACCTGGTGAAAATCGAGCTACTACCTCCACAGCTTTGGTGGTATGAGTTAATGCTTGGCTATGATATGGTTGATGAAAAAGGCGTTCAAGTTAATTTAATCAATGAAATTTTCCTTAACCTGGGCCGTGGATCTGGTAAGTCTAGTTTAATGGCTACGCGCGTGCTTAGCTGGATGATTTTAGGCGGACAATATGGCGGAGAGAGCTTAGTTATTGCATACGATAATACACAGGCTAGACACGTATTTGACCAAGTTCGGAATCAAACGGAAGCAAGCGATACATTAAGAGTATACAATGAAAACAAGATCTTCAAGAGTACGAAACAAGGGCTAGAGTTTACTTCTTTTAAAACCACTTTCAAAAAGCAAACAAATGATACTTTGAGGGCGCAAGGTGGTAACAGTTCGCTTAATATCTTTGATGAAGTTCATACCTATGGCGAGGATATAACAGAGTCAGTCAATAAAGGTTCACGTCAAAAACAAGATAACTGGCAAAGTATTTACATTACTTCTGGTGGACTTAAACGAGACGGTTTATATGATAAACTTGTTGAACGCTTCAAATCAGAAGAAGAATTTTACAATGATAGGTCGTTCGGCTTGCTTTACATGCTGGAAAATCACGAGCAGGTCAAAGATAAGAAGAATTGGACTATGGCTTTACCGCTTATTGGTAACGTCCCTAAGTGGTCAGGAGTTATTGAAGAATACGAACTTGCGCAAGGAGACCCAGCGTTACAGAATAAGTTCTTAGCGTTTAATATGGGCTTGCCTATGCAGGATACAGCTTACTACTTCACTCCACAGGATACTAAACTAACAGACTTCAATTTATCTGTATTTAATAAAAATAGAACTTATGTCGGAATTGACCTATCCTTGATTGGCGATTTAACCGCTGTGTCGTTCGTTTGTGAGTTAGAGGGTAAAACTTACAGCCATACGCTAACTTTCTCTGTACGGTCGCAATATGAGCAACTAGACACAGAACAGCAAGAGCTATGGACTGAATTTGTTGACAGAGGCGAATTAATCTTACTTGATACGGAATATATCAACGTTAATGACTTAATACCGTATATTAATGACTTTAGAACCAAGACAGGGTGCAGACTTAGAAAAATCGGTTATGACCCAGCACGCTATGAAATTTTAAAAGGTTTGATTGAGCGTTATTTCTTTGATAAAGACGGAGACAACCAAAGAGCAATTCGACAAGGTTTCTCAATGAATGACTATATCAAGCTATTAAAATCTAAGTTAGTAGAAAATAAACTTATCCATAACCAAAAAGTTATGCAATGGGCTTTAAATAATACTGCTGTTAAAATCGGACAAAGTGGGGACTATATGTATACTAAAAAACTTGAAAAAGATAAAATTGACCCTACTGTTGCTTTGACAATGGCATTAGAAATGTTGGTGTCAGATGAAGTATAACGTTGACACAGTAAGAGAGAGTGGCTGGTACAATAAAAAAGAATGGTTGGCAGTCCGTGATTATGTTAGGCAACGTGATAAAATGACTTGCGTAAGATGTGGTGCATTCGGTGCTAAAAAATACGAAGTAGACCATATTATAGAGCTAACTTGGGAAAACCTTGATGATTGGAAAATAGCGCTGAACCCCGATAACCTACAACTCCTTTGTAAGTCTTGCCATAACAAGAAAACAGGCGAGTATAAACGAGGGAAAGGCGTAAGTTTATGGTAGAAAGGGGAAAAATTGAACTTATTCGGAAAAGTGGTATCATTTTCACGTGGAAAACTAAACAATGATACTCAAAGAGTCACAGCGTGGCAAAACGAAGCAGTAGAATATACAAGTGCCTTTGTGACTAATATTCACAATAAAATTGCTAATGAAATAACAAAAGTAGAATTTAATCATGTAAAATATAAAAAATCTGATGTTGGATCTGATACTTTGATTAGCATGGCAGGGTCTGACTTAGACGAGGTTCTAAACTGGAGTTCTAAGGGCGAACACAATAGCATGGAGTTTTGGCAGAAAGTAATTAAAAAGTTGCTATGCACGCGCTATGTTGACCTGTACCCTATATTTGATAGTGAAACAGGAGATCTATTAGACTTGCTGTTTGCTAATGATAAAAAAGAATATAAACCTGAAGAATTAGTAAGGCTTGTCAGTCCTTTTTATATCAATGAGGATACAAGTATTTTAGATAATGCTCTAGCTAGTATTCAAACTAAGCTGGAACAAGGTAAATTGCGTGGCTTGTTGAAAATTAATGCCTTTCTTGACATTGATAATACACAGGAGTATCGAGAAAAAGCACTAGCAACAATAAAGAACATGCAAGAGGGTTCGAGTTACAACGGTTTGACACCAGTTGATAACAAGACAGAAATTGTAGAACTTAAAAAAGATTATTCCGTTTTGAACAAAGATGAAATTGACCTTATTAAATCGGAACTTTTGACAGGTTACTTTATGAATGAAAATATTTTGCTTGGTACTGCTACGCAAGAACAACAAATTTATTTTTATAACTCTACTATCATTCCTTTACTGATTCAACTTGAAAAGGAACTGACTTATAAACTGATTTCAACAAACCGCAGACGAGTGATTAAGGATAATTTATATTATGAACGCATAATCGTAGATAACCAGCTATTCAAGTTTGCAACTTTGAAAGAATTAATTGACTTGTACCATGAAAATATTAATGGTCCTATTTTTACACAGAATCAACTTCTTGTTAAAATGGGCGAGCAACCTATTGAGGGTGGAGATATTTACATAGCTAACCTTAACGCAGTTGCTGTTAAAAACCTAAGTGACTTACAAGGCAGTAGAAAGGACGTAACAAGCACAGATGAAACTAATAACCAATAGTGCTGAAATTAAAGTGACTGAAAACGAGGACGGTTCTAAGTCGTTCCAAGGTATTGGGTCAGAAGTTGGTGTAGAGAACCTTAACGGTATTATCTTGACTCCTAACTGTATTGAGTTTGCTAGAGAACGATATCCATTGCTATATGAACATGGTACTGGATCTAGTGAAGTCATTGGGGACGCGAAAGTTTATTATGACTTAGCTTCTAATAAATACCTGACTGACTTTACTCTTTACGACAATGCACCAAACATTAATAAGGCTGTTGAAAATGGCGCTTTTGACTCACTATCGATTGCCTATTACATCACAGATTATACTTTTGATGATAATGACGCTCTAGTTGTAAATAAAGCACAGTTTAAAGAGATTTCTCTTGTTTCAGTACCAGCAGACCCTAACGCAAAATTTATTCAAAACGCGCTAGGCGAAGAGCTTACAGAAGAACGCAACAAAATTATTGAAAGCCGTAACGCTTTGAAAGAAATTGAGGATATTAAAAAGAAATATGAATAAACCTGATTTAATCGAAAAACAAAATCGCTTGGCAGAACTTAAAGAAAATAACGTATCTTTAAAATCTCAAATTAGTGGCTTTGAAGTAAAAAACGCAATTGAAGACTTGCCAAAAGTACAAGAATTGGAAAAAACACTTTCAGAAAATTCAATTGAAATTATCAAAATTGAGAACGAACTTAACGCACAGGAAGAAAAACCAAAAGGAAAAGCTAAAATGACAAACTTTATTGAATCACAAAACGCTGTAACAGAATTTTTCGATGTATTGAAAAAGAACTCTGGAAAATCAGAAATTAAAAACGCTTGGAATGCAAAACTTGCTGAAAATGGTGTAACTATCACAGACAAAACTTTTGAGCTTCCACGCAAATTGGTTGAGTCAATCAACACAGCATTGCTAAATACTAACCCAGTATTCAAAGTATTCCATGTTACAAATGTTGGTGCTTTGCTTGTATCACGCTCATTTGATTCAACTAATGAAGCACAAGTTCACAAAGACGGACAACAAAAAACAGAGCAGGCAGCTACACTCACTATTGACACTCTTGAACCTGTAATGGTTTATAAATTGCAATCACTTGCTGAACGTGTTAAACGACTTCAAATGTCATATTCTGAACTTTACAACTTGATTGTAGCAGAACTTACACAAGCAATTGTAAATAAAATCGTTGACCTTGCTCTTGTTGAGGGAGATGGAACAAACGGTTTTAAATCAATTGACAAAGAAGCAGACGTCAAAAAAATCAAAAAGATTACTACAAAAGCTAAATCAGCTGGCAAAACTCCATTTGCTGACGCTATTGAAGAAGCGGTTGACTTTGTTCGTCCTACTGCTGGTCGTCGTTATTTGATTGTTAAAGCAGAAGATCGCAAAGCCTTGTTAGATGAGTTACGTCAAGCAACTGCAAATGCTAATGTTCGTATTAAAAATGACGATACTGAAATTGCTTCTGAAGTTGGAGTAGATGAAATTATTGTCTACACAGGTTCAAAAGCACTCAAACCTACTGTATTGGTAGACCAAAAATATCACATTGATATGCAAGACCTTACTAAAGTTGATGCCTTTGAATGGAAAACTAATAGCAACATGATTTTGGTTGAAACACTAACAAGCGGACACGTTGAAACTCTTAACGCTGGTGCAGTAATTACAGTCTCATAAGAATAAAATGGAGGAAGTGAATGATAGATTATATTAAAGTCTATTGTGGTATTCCGATTTTAGTAACAGCTTATGATAGTAAACTCATCTTATTCCGTTCAATAGCTATTAAGTTGCTAGAAAAAAATGGTATTAAAGCTGACGAAACAAGCGCATTAGTTAAAGACTTTATTGCTTCTTATTGTCGGCTTAATATTGTTGATGAACCAGCAGAACAATGGCGAAATGCTGAAATGAAACGTTTGGCTTCTTTACAAGAGTTAATGTATTATGGAGGTATTTGATGATATTTTCACAAGTTACATTGCAAGTAGAGACGACTGTTAAGAAGAAGAACGGTGCAGAAGCTAATGTTATAAAGCCTATCGTTTTACCAGCAGTCAAACAGAGAATTAGTCAGTCAAGGCTTGATGAGTTTTCTATGATTGGGCTAGGTAAAAACGTAAGATACGAGCTTAACGGAATCGGAGAAATGGAAGACTTGATTTTCAACTATTTCTTGGACGAAAAAGGCGAAACTTTCAAGCGGACAACATGGGAAAGAGACCCTAAGAATAATAAGGTGATTTTAGAAGGAGTCGTGAGCAATGGAATTTGATTCTTATATAGATTGGTACAACAATTTACTTACAATGCCTCTAAATGACGTTATTTTAGGCGTTAAGGACACGATAGAAGACAAGACGGTATATTTGTCACTTAGTGATTCAAAGGTGCTTAAAATGGATAATACGAGCTTTGTCATGGGTTACTATTATCAAGTTGTTTTATCTGTTAAAGATGTTGACGATGAACTTGTAGGACTAGTCGGAAATGTTTTGCAAAATGGTTGGAATATGACGAACTGGTCAGAGAATAGCCATTTGTACAATTATACTGGAACTGTTTATTTGCCTTGTGGTGCAGGCGGTCAAGCATGGCAATGAATTTAATTGATACCGCAAGCATGGCTAAAGAAATGCAAACTAAAGTAACAGAGCGCATGGGCGATTGGTTTGAAGCAGAGTTTAAAGCGAAAGCAAATAGCGCAAGCCGAAGAACTAGATTAATCAGAAGCCATGGTCATACCTATACTTATGCCAGATATCAAAATACTGGGCAATTGTCAAGTAACTTAAAGCAAGTTAAAAAAGGCGATAAAATAGTAGTAAATGCAGGGACTAGGGCTAATTACACTAGCGGTTATCATGGTATGTATTTCTTAGTTGAAAAAAATGGTATGCAAGACGTTAAAACAACATTGAAAAAAGGCGCTAATTATGCTAATTCAATGAAATTATAAAAGTAGAAAGTGACTTAATTACATTTGATTGAAATTAACAATGATGGTATTTTTAAATGAGTTTAGATAATTTTAGAAATAGAACGATTTTGTGGGACACAGTCAACAAAGACCTTCCCCAGCCAATACAAATAATGCAAGGCGATGTCAATGCTAGAACGTTATTAATTAAAATAGTTGATAACGGAACTGAAATTGATTTAACTGGTCATTCATTAAAACTTACATATCAATATACTAACGATAGCAATTCAGGCTTTATTGTTGTACCTCCTAAGGACTTAATTAAGGGAGAGTTTGTTTTGGTAATTCCTACCGAAATGACAGCGCCAGGAGTTATTGAAGCGAACTTAATACTTCTCAATAAAGACAAAGATCAAGCCATTGTCAGCAAGAATCTTACATTTATATCAGACAGTTCTACTGTTTCTGATTTAGCTCAAGAAGTAAATAATAAGATTGATGATTTTACGAAATTATTATTGGAAAATATGCCACAAGTACTGCATAGTGAGTTGAATGATTTACATGCTCAAACTGATTCAAATAAGAGCAATATTGAACTTAAAGCCAATCAAACTGATTTAGACAACTTACAAGCTACTGTTGATAAACAAGGTGTTGCAATTTCAACAAAAGCTGAACAATCAGAGTTATCAATCACAAATAAAAATGTAACAACTGTTCAAGAAACAGCAAAACAAGCTGAAACTGAAGCCAAAAATGCAATGGCAAAGGCTACCGAAGCACAAGCGAACAGTTTACCACTTAATGGCAATGCGGTCAGTGCAAGCAAACTGGAAACAGCTAGAAAACTTGGAGTAAATCTTCAAGCCTCAGCGTTTCAAAACTTTGACGGGACTGCTGACGCAACTGATATTGGAGTTTCAGGTGTGCTTCCTATTGCAAATGGAGGTACTTCAACAAGTGACGGAGTTATAAATACAACAGCATACGCTAATAGCGCAGACGGTACGGACGGTTTCACAACTGTTTATCCGAATTTGAATTTGTTAGTTAATAGTTCAGCCAAAACCAAAGATGGGTTCTTTAAAAGTTTCGACAAAGTAGAAAATGGCTATGGAGAAGTTACAATAAAGGGAACTAATACATGGTTTGCTAAAGACTTAAGAGATGGCTTCTCCATTAAGCCTAGAGATTATAAACCCAACGATAAATATACAATGAGTATGGATGTTATGTTCACAAGTTGGAACGCTCCTGCTGGAACAACCATTAGTGGACTTTGGATCGGTCAGAGGTATACTTCTGGTGGAGGAATAGACTCATGGAAGCGTATATGCACTATTGATTTACCTAAAGACCCTAGCAAAATGCTGAACCAATGGATAAGAATAACACAAACTTCAACGATACCTCCGTATGAAGACCCTGCTGTTGGTACGCAAGCAGCCATCATGGCTAAATTTACCGGCCCTAGTGAAGGTAGTTTCACGATTAGAGTTAGAAAGCCAAAACTAGAACAAGGTTCAACTGTTACTCCTTGGATGCCCTCATCTAGCGAAGTAACAACTGCTGACTGGCCAAAGTATATTGGCTATAGTAATACTCTTAAAATTAATAAAGTTCCAACTGACTTTACTTGGTTTCCCATTACAGATACAGATTTATCATCTCTTTTTGTCCATAAATTAGGTGACGAATCAATTGAAAGTATATCTGTCAGTGGCTCATTTTCTTCTAAAATTGTTTCTAGAAAAATTGAATCATCAACAATCAAGCATACCTTTGTAAGAACAGGAAATATAGTTACACTTACTACAGAAACCAAATCAGTTATTGATCCAACTATCTCGTATGATATCCCACCTGGATATAGACCATTCAATGATGGCACTGACCCTATTTATGAACAGGTATTGTCCGGAGGGAAAAGTGCAACCATTAGTTCTTCCGACGCAAAATGGCAACCTCGTGCATCTAGTGGTTTAGATGCAAGATCAGTTGGAACGACTAGTTGGCCAACAAGTGATAGTTTCCCAGTGAAATTTCCAATTAATAGATATAAACCATATATTGGTCAAGATGGGGCAAAAGTAGGTAACGAATATTGGTTATTTGGTGGGTCATCGCCAGACCATAGGTCAACAGATTACATCCACAGGATCGATCCCACAAATTTTAGAGAGATTGGGGTAATCAAGCACAATCTTGGACATGCTAACGGCGTTGATTATCGCGATAATGCATTACTTGTCTATAATGGTAGTGCATTTCCACCAGAGATTAATTTATATAAAAACCCAGATAACGAAAAGACTGAGTTAAGAGTAAATGATTATGCAAACACTCAGATTATATTTAAAGAAGGTGGCAAGCGACTTCCTGGTGATGGTTCTGCATGTTTTGGCGTTGATAAAAAGACTGTTTATTATTCTTATACTACTGGCAGAAAACAAGTTGTAATTTTAAAAATTTTACTAGGTCTTGGCAACAATGATTTATCTGATAAAACTACTGATAAGTCTGATAACAAACATTGGGGTAGTTTCGTAAGTGGCAAAAGCAGTGATGATTACAATGGCACTGCTCAAATAATTGCGTCTTATACTGGTGACATTTTAGGGGATAATCAGCCTCAAGGAATGGCGTTTAACGGAGATTTATATTTAGGCGTATCTATGCATGAACCAAAAGCTTATCAATTACACCTACTTGATGATGGTAGATTTAAAGTCGTAGACGTGTATAATGCAGAAACGACTGATAATGAAAATAGGGTCATTCCTTTAGAACCAGAAATTACACTTATTGATCCGGTAAAACGACGCTTATTTATTGGCTCGAGTAGTGGAACTGATAAAAGTCTATCAAACGTAGCCGAATTTACTTTATATTAAAGGTGCTTTTAACAGCACTTTTATGAATAACGCGTTTAACTTAACTTAGTAGACTTTATATCTACTAAAAAAATAAAAAGGAAAATAAAAAATGAAATTAGATTATAACTCACGTGAGATTTTCTTTGGTAATGAAGCTCTAATCGTAGCTGATATGGCCAAGGGAAGTAACGGAAAACCAGTTTTCACTAACCATAAAATTGTAACTGGTTTGGTATCAGTTGGCTCAATGGAAGACCAAGCGGAGACGAACAGCTATCCAGCTGATGACGTGCCAGACCATGGAGTGAAAAAAGGGGCTACCTTGCTTCAAGGCGAAATGGTATTTATTCAAACAGACCAAGCGCTTAAAGAGGATATCTTAGGTCAACAAAGAACAGCAAATAGCTTAGGTTGGTCTCCTACTGGTAATTGGAAAACTAAATGCGTTCAGTACCTTATTAAAGGGCGCAAACGTGATAAAATTACAGGAGAATTTGTTGACGGTTATCGTGTAGTCGTTTATCCAAATTTGAGACCAACATCAGAAGCTACAAAAGAATCAGAAACAGATTCAGTAGACGGTGTAGACCCTATCCAATGGACTTTAGCAGTACAAGCAACTGATTCAGATATTTATTTGAATGGCGATAAAAAAGTTCCTGCTATTGAATACGAAATTTGGGGAGAACAAGCAAAAGATTTTGTAAAGAAAATGGAAAGTGGACTGTTCATCATGCAACCTGATACGGAACTTGCTGGTGCTGTTACGTTAATTCCTCCAGTTATTCCAAATGTTCAAACGAAAACCAAAGGGCGTAATGACGGAACAATTGTTTTACCAGCTTTTTTGAAAAACTCTAAAGGGCAAGATGTAAAAGTAACAGCGGTAATTAAAGATGTAAAAGGAAATATTGTAAGAAACAACGAACTTGCTCCTGGCGTTTATATCGTTACATTCTCCGCTGAAGGCTATCCAGATGTTTCGGTAGGCGTTGCTGTAACTGACAAACCCTAGTGTGCCCGACGGGGCTCACCACGTAGCCTTTGCATATAGCAAAGATGGAAGAGATAGATTCACGACCGTTTATCCCAACTTGAACTTGTTAGACGGTACTAGAGATTTCAGCGGAAATTGGGCTAATGCAGGTAGTTGGCAAAATGACGGAACGCATGAAGGGCGAACTGTTAAGAAAACAACCGCTCAATGGAATGGTATTCATAAAACATTTACTGCACCTAAAGACGGAACATATACATTCTCAGCTGATGTAAAAGGGTCTGGCGGTAAGTCAAATATGTATAGATACGTTTCCGTAAATGGTGGGGGATCAAATACTTTAGTAAAGGATAAAAAACTTGACGATTCATTTGATTGGCAAAGAGATTCCTTCACAGTAAACTTGAAAGCTGGTGACACTGTTAACCCTAGATATGAAATAAATGCTCCAAATGCAGGTACAACTTTATGGACTGCTGGTCATAAGTGGGAAGAGGGTCCAATTGCTACTCCTTGGATGCCTTCGTTTAGTGAAGTAACGCCCGAAGATTATCCAAGCTATATTGGAACATACACTGATAATGACTCTAACACACAAAGTACAGACCCAGGAAAATATACTTGGAAAAAAATAGTAGAATAAATAAAGGAATATATATAAAATGGCAAAACAATTAAGCACAGCACGTAAATTTAAAATGATTACAGGTAAAGACCTTTTTCAACAACAAAAGGCAATGGATACAGAACTTAAAAAAGAAGACGGAGAAATTACTGATGTGATGGAGTTCGTTCAATATGGTTTATACTTGGCTCTTTTTCAAGATAACATTGTAAAAGCTAAAAGCGACTTTGCAGACTTTCGTACTAGCTTTGAGTTCGATACTGACGGTAAAGGTCTTAAAGAACTTGTCGAACTGTGGCAGAAAGAAATTTAATGAGCTGAAAGGACTGTAAATGATTTTAAAACATGCAATTAGATACTTAGAACTAACTGGTTCGGACTTTATTACAGATTTAAAAGACTTTGCAGACCTACAAAAATCTTTTGTCGCTGGTTATATTCCTGATGACTTTACAGAGCAAATGGAGAGCTTTACAGACAAGTTGTTGATACTTTGGGTAGATTGTAACGGAGGACTGCAAAACGCCTTAGACGACAAAACAGAGCTTCCTACAACTAATGAGTTAATCAATATCTTCTGTAAGACTGTTTTTATTAAAGAAAAAGAGGAAACGGAAGACGATATGGTCTTCTTTTCTTCTAGTCCATTGATTAAGAAGAAGAAAGATACTGTAAAGGGAAATAAAACTTTAGAACTTTTGACTGTTTTAGGCAATAACGAAATTGATATAACACAGTTCATGGAAATGGAACTAGAACTTGTTTATAAATTAATCGAACTTATTGCAGAGAAGAAGAAAGAGGAAAAAGAAAAAGAGAAAAGGCGTAAAAGAAAGGGTATGTAATGGCAAGTAATGCAACATTTGAGGTCGAGATATACGGTAATACCACGAAATTCGAGAACTCACTTAAAGGCGTTAATACCGCAATGTCAGGGCTTAGAGGAGAAGCTAAAAACTTAAGAGACGCTCTAAAACTTGACCCCACAAATACCGGGAAAATGGCGCAATTGCAAAAGAACTTACAAACGCAGTTGGGCTTATCACGTGACAAAGCAACAAAATTAAAAGAAGAACTTTCTAATGTTGACAAAGGTACGTCATCAGGTCAAAAGAAATGGCTACAACTTACCAGAGATTTAGGCACAGCAGAAACGCAAGCTAACAGGCTAGAGGGCGAAATAAAGCAAGTCGAGGGTGCTATTAAATCAGGTTCTTGGCATATTGACGCTAAAATGGACACCAAGGGTGTAAATAGCGGAATTGACGGAATGAAGTCACGCTTTAGCGGTCTTAGAGAGTTTGCTGTTGGTGCATTTAGGCAAATCGGTGCAAGTGCTGTTAGTGCTGTTGGCAATGGTTTAAGGGGCTGGATATCTGACGCAATGGACACCCAGACAGCCATGATTGCCTTAAAGAACACGATGAAATTCAAAGGCAGTGGAAAAGATTTTGACTATGTAAGCAATTCTATGCAGAAACTCGCTAGAGATACAAACGCAAATAGTGAAGATACTTTAAAACTTTCAACAACATTTATCGGTTTAGGTGATAGTGCTAAGTCAGCAGTTAGTAAGACGGAAGCATTAGTAAAAGCTAACCAAGCGTTTGGTGGTACTGGGAAAGACCTTAAAGGTGTCGCACAGGCTTATGGTCAAATGTCAGCTTCTGGCAAGGTTACTGCTGAAAATATTGGGCAACTAACTGATAACAATACCGCTCTTGGTGCTTCTTTAAAAGACACTATTATGAAAATGAACCCCTCATTACAGCAATATGGTTCATTTAATGAAGCTGTTTCGGCTGGTGCTGTCTCAATGGATATGCTCGATAAGGCTATGCAAAAAACAGCAGACGGTTCAAGCGGTGCTACAAAGACTATAAGGGACACTTGGGCTGGCTTTAATGAAGATATGTCGCAAGCATTGCTTCCTACACTTGAGGCTTTAACTCCTGTTATCGATGCTATAATTGATAAAATGGGTGAGTGGGGTAAAGGTGCTGGTAAAGCCATTGATAGCATTGTTAAGTATGTCAAAGAACTGTGGGGAGCGTTAGAAAAGAATGGCGCTTTAAGTTCTTTCTCTAAAATTTGGGACGGTTTAAAATCAACTTTTGGTTCAGTTTTAAGTATAATCGGACAACTAATAGAATCATTTGCTGGTGTAGATTCAAAAACTGGCAAAAGTGCAGGCTCTGTGGAGGGCGTAAGTAAAGCTATTGCTAATTTGGCAAAAGTTTTAGCCGACGTCATAAAGAAAATCGCTGATTTTGCAAAGAAATTTAGTGAGAGTAAAGGAGCAATCGATACTTTAAAATCGTCTTTAGTAGCCTTAACAGCAGGTTTTGTAGCTTTTAAAATCGGTTCTGGAATAGTTAGTGCTATTGGTATTTTCAAGAAGTTACAGACAGTAATTCAAGCAGGAACAGGTGTAATGGCAGCTTTCAATGCTGTTATGGCTATAAATCCATTCGTAGCTCTTGGTATAGCGATCGCAGCCATTGTTACTGGTTTAGTTTATTTCTTCACTCAAACAGAAACAGGGAAAAAAGTGTGGCAGAGTTTTGTAGACTTCTTATTGCAGTCAATTGAAGCTATTAAACAGTTCTTTACTGGTTTAGGTGCTTGGTTTGGTGAGTTATGGACTTCCACAGTCGAGGGTACAAAAACCATATGGAACGGAATAACAGAGTTTTTTAGTGGTTTATGGAATGGGATAGTCACAATTGTAACTTCCGTTTTCACTACAATAGCTAGTGCAGTAACAGGTGCTTATAACTGGTTTGTTACAACTTTCCAACCGTTAATAAGTTTTTATCAATCTATGTTTAACCTAATAGGATCAATTATTAATGTAGCTTTTCAACTTATCTTGGCTATTATTCGCGGTGCTTACCAATTAGTCATTGGCGCATGGAAAGGCCTATCAGGTTTCTTTGGTGGAATATTTAACGCTGTTAGTTCAGTAGTTTCGTCAGTATTCAACGCAATTGGAAGTTTTGCTTCTAGCTCTTGGGGAGTAGTTCGCTCAATATGGAGTGCAGCTTCAGGCTTCTTTAGTGGCATATTCAACGCTGTTCGTAGCATTGTTAGTGGAGTGTTCAGCGCTTTTGGTGGGTTCGCTTCAAGCGCTTGGGGAGCAATTTCAGGTGTATTTAGTGGAGTTGGCAGCTTCTTTAGTGGAGTTTTCAATGGTGCTAGAAGTGTAGTTAGTGGAGTGTTCAGCGCCTTTGGTGGGTTCGCTTCTAATGCTTACAATGCAATAACAGGAGCATTTAGTGGTATTGGCGGTTTCTTTAGTGGAATATTCGGAGGAATCAGTAGCACGATAAACAGCGTTCTTGGTGGTGTAACAAGTACAATCAATAATATATCAGGAGCTATTAATGGTATTGCTGGAAAACTTGGCGGACTATTCAAAGGCTCTATGGTAGTAGGCTTAACAGATGTTAATTTATCTTCTAGCGGTTACAGTTTGAGTACGAACAGCGTATCAAGCGACAATAGAACATATAACACATTCAACGTACAAGGCGGTGCTGGTCAAGATGTTTCTAACTTAGCACGAGCAATCAGACGAGAATTTGAACTAGGGAGGGCTTAATGGTAAGACAGTACAAAATACATACCAATTTAGACGGAACAGATGATAAAGTTTGGGACGTTACAAATGGAAAAGTTAGATTTTATCAGCCCTCTAATTTAGGGCTACAATCAACTAATAATATTTGGCAAAGTAACGGTGTTGGAGTAATGGGAACACGCTCAATCACTCAACCTCAAATAGAGTTCAAACTAGAAACGTTTGGCAAAAGTTTGAAAGAAAACTATCAATTAATGAAAGACTTCATAAACGATATTCTTAACCAAAAATTCGTTACACTTGAATATCAAACAGAGATTTTTCAGGTATATGCTGATTTAGCTTTAGCAGAAGTTACTAAAACAGAGGGTTACGGTAAAAATGGTACTTTCAGCGAAAAGATAACGTTCGACATAATCACAAAGTGGTACACTTACGAAAACTTAACTCTTGAAAAGACTCAAAATGGTCAAGTTATTGCTGGTAAATCTAAAATTTATGGTGGAACAGCACCGGGAAACTATAAATACATCAAAGGGACTTCTTACACTTATTATGGAGAAACAAATATAGAACGATTAAGTCGTTGGGATATAAAAGAAGAAATATTTAGTTTTGTAGGAATACTATATCCACATCTCCCTAAAATACCTGCTGGCATTAGGTTTTTAAATACTATTGGAAACGAATATACAGCAATTGTATTTAAGACGGAACAGGTACAGAATTATATTTTAATCAATACAGATGTAAATGACGAAATTTATCAAGGTTGGAGGGGAACAACTTCATTAAATTTATTTCCTGTAATGGACTTTGAACGATATAGAACACGTATAATCGAACAAGGTCAAATGGAGTTAGTCAATCTAACCAAGGCAGAGTTTAAAATCAAGAGAAAGGCGGACTTCGTTTAATGTTAGAAGCTAATGTTTATGATAACTTTAACCCTAACTACTACAATATATCTGATTTTAGCCTTAAAAATGGTAAAAAAGATAAAAGAGGTCTACCTATACCAAAAGCAAGATGTCAAGTCATTAACTATGAGTTATGGGAAACTGGTTACCTTTATACTTCATCGGCTACATTGACCGTTTCGGTAGAAGTTGGGGATATTGTTCAAATTCTTTTTCCTGAAGTTGTTCCAATTGAGGAAGCTCTAGGTCAAAAGAAAAAGTTAAACTTAGATATGGTCTATCTTGTTACGAGTGTAGATGAAAGTAACAAAGCCACGTTAAAGAACTATTTTTGGGCAATGATTGAAGGCCTAGATGTTCCTAATGCAATAACTAAAACGACAAACTTTGCTATCATTGATTATTTAATTGACCCTCGTAAAAATAATTTAATGAGTTATGGCTATTTCCTTAATTCAACCATCTTTGCTGGAAAGGCGACAATCAACCGTAAAGCAGAAACTTCATCAGCTACTGACGTAGCAAAAAGGATATTTTCCAAGGTTCAATTTCAACCAACTACAACAATTCAACATGCTCCATCTGAAACAGACCCTAGAAACTTGTTATTCATTAACTTTGCTTCAAGGAGCTGGAATAGAAAAAGAATCACAACAAGGGTAGATATTAAGCAAAACGTGACAATGGATACGGAAACGATAGTAGAACGTTCGGCTTATAATTTTGCTGTTGTATTCGTTAAGAATAAGGCAACAGATGACTATACAGACCCTCCTAAAATGTATACAGCCAAAAATAACGGCGATGTCATTGATTATAGCACTTATCATGGAGACGGAACAGACTTGCCAGATGTAAGGACAGCAAAAACATTATTTTATGACAGAGATGACCACGGAAACCCTCCTGATATGTCTACTATTAAGGCTGAAATTTCCCCCTCTACGATAGTCACAAGATTATTTTTTAACCAAAATGAGCTTTTGCCTTTATATGTTAATGACTTAGTAGATATATGGTACGAAGGTAAACTGTATTCAGGTTACATAGCAGATAGAGTTAAAACAGAGTTCGATGATAGACTTATTTTTGTAGAAAGTGGAGACAAACCGAATGTTATATGAGTATGTAGCCACTTATGGCGACAAATATAGAATAGATAGCTTTAAAGGGCATAGAGAGCTTCGTAAAGACCACTTAGAACTATTGTCAGGTAAAGTATACTATAATAGCAAAAGGACGCTTAGAATTGAAACTACGCTCTTGTATGAAGTTGGTCAATTTGTATCAATTGGTGGTTATCCGTATGGCGGTAGAAAATTTAGATTATTAGAGCTTTCAATTACTGATAACCCAGTTTTAGATAAAGCGAAGATAATTTCAAGAAAGGTAAAAAATGACAATTAAAAACTTTACATTCTTTAGTCCAAATGGTACAGAGTTCCCAGTAGGTTCAAATAATGACGCTAAACTCTACATGATGTTATCAGGAATGGACTACACAACGTTCAGGCGTACTGACTGGAGTTCTCCTGTTAATACAGCCTTAAATGTTCAATATGTTAATACTTCTTTCATTGTTGCTGGTCGTTACTTTGAATTGATTAATGAGACCGTAGCCCTTAAGGCTGACTCGTTAAACTATATTCACATTAATATCGATTTGACGAAAACGACAGCACCGGTTAGCGTATCTTGCGAAACAGCAGATAACAGTAATACAATTGACTTGAATAATGCTTCTGGGGTTTATAAACGTGTTGTAGACATCATTACAACTAATGGTTTAGGAGTGACGAACCGTGTAACACCTGACCAAAAAACAACCGTAGGAGATTTAACTTCTAGCAAAATTAGAACAAAAGATTTAGAATTTACTGGAAACTTAAAAACTCCAGCGAAAAGAATTCTTTTTTCTGGGGCTTCGTTGTTACTTGACGGAGACGTTGTCAATGTTTCTAAAAATATATCAGACTGTGCTAATGGTTGGCTTCTTCACTTCACAGAGTTTAAATCATATATGAACGGAAATACAAAAAACTCACTTAATCAGTGGTTCTTTATTCCTAAAGAATCAGTACAGTTAGCTGATGTAGGGCATTCTTTCGCTCTTGCTAATTCCACCGGTGGTATTGTAACTAAATTTGCATATTTGCAAGGAAATAAAATTACAGGTCATGAGGTAAATAATAACGCATCTTCAAAAAAATTCGCACTACAGCACGTATTGGAATATTGATAAATATAATTTAGAAAGCAAAATAAAATGGTAACGAAAATGATTTTAATAACTATCTTAATTTTAGCGATTCTTTTCGCTACGTGGGTAAAAGATAGAGAAGCAATGAACCCACCTTTTAAACATAGACTTGTAATTGATTTAACGGTTGTCCTCGCGCTATGGGTTTTGTATGCAGTATTTTACTTTACACAAACACCCTCAACTTCTGATATCGCCAAAACTGTGATTAATGTAGGTTTATTGTACTTTGTAGGACAGTTTGTTTATTTAATCGCAAAAATCAGCCCTATGTTTGACGGTTTGGTTAAACTCATTAAAAAGAACGGTGTAAATATTCCAGAAGCAGAAGCAGAACAAACGGAGGATAAAAAAGAATGAATATAACTAATGCTGGTGTTCGTGGGCATAACCCTACTGGGGTTGTAATTCACAATGACGCCGGTTCAAATGGTGCTAACGTTGGCTTCTACAACAACTGGTTACCTAATCATAACCCTGAAAATGGCTTTGCTCATGTTTATATTGGAAATGACGGAAGATTGCAGGCTTCGGACTTCTCTAACATGGCATGGCATTGTGCTAACTCATACGGTAATGCAAATTATGCCAGTTGGGAAGTATGCCAATCAGAGGGCGATTTAAACCAGTTCTTGAGGAATGAACAGGCGGTACTAGATGATGTAGCTAAGTACATGAAACAATGGGGCTTAACTCCTAATCATGATACTGTGAAGCTACATCAAGAGTTATCATCTACTTCATGCCCTAGACGTTCCGTAGAGGTACATGGTGGCACGGTAGAGAGTTGTCGCTCATACTTTATCGCAGAACTAAATAAACGCCTTACAGGACAAACTGGGGGCTCTAACAATAACACAACAGAAAGCGGAGAAATTGAAATGTTTCTAATTAATTGTAAAGACACTAAAAATTGGTATGTATGCAACGGAGTATCAGCACGACATATTAAAACAACTCGTATGCTTGGCGGTTTCCAAGGTAAATTTGGAGCAATCAAGTTACCAGAAACAGTTATGTATCAAAAGGAATTTGAAGCAGAGTATGGAAAAGTAAACTAAAAAAAATAATATAAAAAAAAGACAGCTTTTATAGCTGTTTTTATATTTCTTCTCCTTTTTGTTGCTTAATTGCTTACCTGATTAATTGCTTCAATAATATTATTGCCAGCATTTATTAGAATTTCATCACTTACAGTTACATTCTTTCTTGAAAATAGTTCGTTCTCAATCTTCATAAAGTGCATTGCTTTAGCTAAAAATTGAGCTGATGATTCATAATAGATTGTTTCTAGTTCATCATCTGATAGCTGTGTTAAATCATCGTTAGCAAAAGTTGTGAGTTTTCGCTTAATTTCTTTACCATTGTCATCTTCCTCTACGTAAAAACGTTTCATCCATTCATTCCTTTAATTTCAAATTTTTCAATAATATACCTTCTAGAGCCAAGCTCAAGGCTCACTAGATAATTATTAAAAGGGTCATTCTTGTTCAGGTCATTCGCAATCTTTCGTGCTGTTGACCGTGGATATTTTGAACTATTGATTTTACTTGTGTATTCGTGTAAGATCATCTCATTGCCTCTTTCATTATCCAATTACTCCTGTCTTGATGTTTAACCTTTGCTGACTTGATAAGTGATATAAATTACACCACTTGCAGTAATAAGCTCTAACTGGTATCTTGCCAGTTTTCTTTTTGTTATGCTGGGCATTTGCTATTGAATATAAAGCACCCATTTTTGTGTATTTGCGTTTCTTACACATAATCTAACCACTCCTTAATCGTAAATAATTCAAAGCCATTTAGCTTACTTTGTTTTTCAATCTCTACTTGGTTTCTATCTAGGTCTATCAGCAGTTCAATTACAGGCATACCGTTATCAAGCCACCTGATGACTGTATTAGCTTTAAGTCCGAAATAATTAGCACATTGAGCCTTACCACTAAAGTGTAGTTCTTCTTCTGTCATAGGGTTATAAGCTACTACCTTTATAGCTTTTTGAGTTGCCATTGTTTAATCTCCTTTCTATAAAACAATATTATCAAAATACTTTATATTTGTCAAACAAAAACTTTAGATCTCTTCAATAAATTCCAAGTATCTTTCATCAATCGCTTTAATCTCTTCTTTTGTGAACTCTGATTTAAAGTTGTTTCTTTCTTCTTTAAACCCTAGGAAGAGAAACTTTTCCCCTAGCTCGTTTTTAAAAGAGTTTAAATATCCTTTTTTGTTGTTCATCAATTTAACATTGTATTTTTCCATTTGTATCTCCTTAATTTCTATACAACTAATTGTATCAAAAAAAGCCAATGTTGTCAAACATTAACTTTATTCGTTTAACCAAAAATTAGATCCGCCTCTTCTTGTAATACTTCTTCGGGAATTTCAGCACCACTTACATCATACTGAATACTCAACAAGTACATTGTCCATTTTCTTCTGAACGCTTTGTCTTTCATTTGTTCTTCTGTGAAAGTTGTGTTGATTCCATATTCTTCTACGATTTGTTGTTTTAAAGTTGTTAATACTATCATTGTTTTTCTCTCTTTCTTAACTCTATGTATTTATTATATAAAAAAAAGTTCACACTGTCAAGCATAAACTTTATTATCAATTATTTTATTCCTTCCCAGCGTTCAAAATCATCAGCTAGTTCTTGTATAAAGCCCATAATGTCGTCAGTAGTGTATTCTGTAAGCTCATTCTCGTTACTTAAGTTAGCAAGTTCTTTGGCATAGTCTAAAGCCTTGTTACGGTCTTTGTCGTAACTTTCACCCTCTTTCTTGCCAGCTCTCACTAGATACTTCAATACCTGCATTGTATTCCAGCCCACAAGCTCTTCGTAGTTAAAATTATGTTTCAAGTATTCGTTAAGTTCTACACCGTATTCGTTGACATAATGCTTATTTTCTTTAAAATTCATTAGATGTTACCTCCAAGCCATGCAATGAGCAACGTCGCAAGCATACCTATCCAAGTGATAGCGATAAGTGTAAAGCCGACACCTGCAGCTATCATTAAAGTTTTTACTGTATCTTTCATTTTGTCCTCCTCTATTTATAACTACATTCTATCAAATTGCTTTTACTTTGTCAAATATTAACTCCCTTAACCATAAATAATTTCTCACATTTATCATTTCTTGTTCCGCCTTGAATGGTGCTACGTGCTTTATCAAAAGAATATACAACTTCAAAACGTTCATCTGAAATTGAATAACTTGAAATTATCACGATATTGGTCTTAGCTATTTCAAATGCCCAGTTATAAAACTCTTGACTATCAAATGAATTGATATAACTTTCTTGGTAACTACCCTCATAAGGAGGATCAAGATATAATATAGCTCCAGAAACTTCGCTAAAATCATGATAACTTTTATTCGTTGCTTTTATTTTATTTAATTGCTGGAGTCGTTCAAGTTGTTGAAGTTGTTGAAGTTGTTCAAGTTGTTTAAGTTTTTGAAGTTGTTCAAGTTGTTTGTACTTTTCAATCGATCTCTTATATGTTTCGGTCTGTTTATAACCACTAAAAACGTCATGCTTTTCGATAATTTCTTTAGCTAGATTATATTTCAAATCTGATTTTTCTTTGTTGTATAAATATCGCAACTTATTATTACCGAAAGAGTTTACTAGCAACTTCAAAAATTCATCTGTCGTCTTGTTTTCTTTCGCTTCAATCTCTAAAAACTCCGTACGTGAAACAATAAGAGTTTTTATCCACTCACGGTCTTGTGATATAACTCGTTCAAATGCGTTGGTTATATCCTTGTCCAAGTCATTATAATGCACTTCTAAGCCATTTAAAACACATTCGGCTGTAATTGCTCCACCACCTCCGAAGATGTCGTATATCGGCTTATCTGTGCCAAAGTTTTGTTTGATAATTTCAATAATCTTCTTGCTTATCTTTTTCTTGCTTCCTTGGTACGGTAGTCCAATTGGTTTACCTTTTCTGATTTTCTTCTCGTCTAAATTAAGCACTATTCCTTGTCTTTCTAATTTGGTAAAATTTATTCCATTTTTCTATAAGTTCTAGCAACTTAGGTTCATTGTATTCGGTAAATAGTTCAACCTGCGATGTATACCAACAATGTAAACAGCGATCGCAACTATAACAGATGTTTCTATATCCTCTACAACCTTTGCAAACTCCTAAACCGTCACTCGTTGGAATATCGAAGCAATGGCAATATCTTTCGTCGTTAAAATATTTTCTTTTCATTGTTACCTTTCTAGTTTAATTATATACTATTATAAGCTATTTCTTTTTAATTATCAAGCGAAAAGCACGATAAACCACTAATAAAATAATTGTTATTATAAATAGCGGTGGAATAAATACAGTTACAGCAAACCAAATAATAGATACTAAAGTATAGATCATGATTTTTAATAGTGTTTTACCTGCTGGCGTATCTTGAAAAGTTATATTCTCCTCTAATGATGAATCATCTTCTGTTGAATTACCGTAAAATATTTTATCTTCACTTACTTCGTACTGGTTTCTACAATAATCACATTTACCATTAGTGAAACTTGAAGCCCCACAGGTTACGCATTGTTTTAATTCCATTGTTGTAACTCTCTTTCTTAACTTTATATATTGATTATAACAAAAAAAACTCTAAGCTGTAAAGCCTAAAGTCTTATATGATGTTATTGTTCTTTCAATTTATTTTTGAACCAGATGATTCGTTCTTTGAACCAAGCGTCAACTCCTTCATGACGTAGCCATTTACCTTGCTTCACACCGTTTTTTTCCATGAACTCAATCACTTTAGTTGGAGTTTCTGGTTCGTCCCACATATTATATTTTGCTGAATGGTATTTACTAAACATTTCGAGTGTTTCGATATAGCTATCTTTCAGAAGTTCCGTGTCAAGCAATTTTTGGGCTTTCTCAGCACGTTTAGCAAGTCGTTCGTTAGCTTGTTCCAGTTGTTCCTTTTGTCGCTGTAAGCTCAAGTTATGGTTGATGTAAGCAATTTGCTGTGCATGTCGTCCAAGTTTTCCCTGCGTGTTAAGCTCAATCAGTTTAGCCATTCCCTCGCCAAGAATTTCATCAGCTACAAAGTTATACTTGTATTTTTTATTTGTGTTTCTTACGTAGTTATCAAGTGTTTGTTTAATTTTAAGTTTTTTGTGTAATTCTCGTAAAGTTGTCAATTTAATACTCCTTCATATATTTTACCAAACTTCAAAGCGTTAATTTTAACTAACTGTTTCAAGTCTGATATGAATTGCTGTTCTCCGTCAAAGTCAAATGGCATTGATACATTTTCCTTGATCCAAGTGAAAGCTCCGTCAAAATCTTGTTTAAGTAAGCTCATCTTATCCACGATGTCGATAATTTGCTCTTTTTCTTCTGATGTGTACATGTAACCTACTTTCTAGAAAGGAAGTTCTGATTCATCAACTTCAATCGGTTCAGATTTTCCAAATAAGTCTTGCTTAGCTTGTGCTTGACTATTATTATCATTAGAGATAAATACTTTTTCAACTGTTGGAAAAACAAAGTTGTAATTTACGTATTCGCCTGATTCCTTAGCTTGTACACGACCGCTGATCGTTACGATGTCACCTAATTGAATGAAGTCAGGCAAGAACGCTGAACCATATGCAACTTTTACGTTAGAACCCTTTTCTTTTTCAAACAAAGGAACTGAAATAATTTTCTTATCGCCTTTTGCTGTGTTTACTGTACGTGTATTTTTTTCGTTTACTTGTGCTGTAACTGTGATAATTGCCATTTAATTATTCTCCTTTTTCTGCTTCTTGCTGTGCTAACCAAATCGTCATGATGTCGGTAATTTCTTTTTTTGTCTTTGTTTTCAAGTTCTCAATGTTTTTATATCCTAGCTGTTCAGCTCGTTTGATAAGTGGTTGAATTTCACGAAGTCGTTGCTTTTCAGCTTCCAACAGTTTCTGTTCTTCCGTCAAGTCAGGCAAATCTTCATTTGCATAGATGTATAGCCCTAAACCATGACGAGCGATTGCCTTAACTAGTCCACGCTGAATGGCTTTATTTACGTCCATAGAAGTCAATTTTTCAAGTGGGATAGATTGGTTTCGATAGTCCATCACAGGTAGATACTCAATGTGTTCTAGGCCCTCAATAGTCATACCAACCTTAACCCAAGCTGTACGACCATCTGTATGATAGTTTAAACCTTGCTCATTTTCGTAAACTTTACTATTAGCTTCAGGATAAACTTTTTTAACTTCAGACCAAGCGAACGCCCAACTCAGATAGTCAAGATTATTCTTTTTACTCTTTTTATCATTAACATTAATGATGCTTAAGGTTTCAAATACGCTCATTTATAGACAACCTCTTCTTTCCAACCTTGGTTTTTAAGTTCTTCAGTAACTTTTTTCACAACTTCCTCAAGCTGTTTTTCATCAAATTTAATATTAATTGTTTCCATTTTCTCCTCTTTCTACGATAAATACGTTACCTTGTCTTGTGATTTCGATATTATACTTAAGCATAGGCAGGATCCAACCTTCGTCCCAATAATTCCACAAGTCATTTATTAAGCCGTATAAGCACTCGTTAGGGCCAGCCCTATACTTTACTTCGTTCATCTCTTCAAGCTCTTTAGACAGCTTTCTAACGTTTCTAGCATAATGTTTACTAGCTTTTTCTTCTGCTTTTAAACTTTTGTAGTTGCTTTTCATATATGAATTTCCTGATGTCTTCTTTCTGTTGCTTTTCCTCTTTATCAGACCAGCCAACCTTTTGGCCTTTTCGCTTACCGCTTTGATAAACTCGCCTGTTATCTTCTGGAAAGCCATTTTTCTCGAAGTATATTCTAGCATATTCAAAGTAATTTAAGCTGTTGATGTACTGTTGACTTCCCTTTTTATGATAATTAAGAGTTATCAATCGCCTTTCAGCTAGTTCTTCAAAAGATGTTATCATTAGTTCTCCTTTATTTTTATATATACTATTATATCAAAGTTATTTACTATTGTCAAGCATTAGATATCATTTTTTTATTTATTTCTGCTTTTAATTGCAATGCTTTAATCAATGCACGTTTAGAATAATCATTTTCGCAAGCTGTATGCAATTTCTTAGACTGTCTGACTAGAAATTCAGCACGACCAAGCCATACTTTGAAAAGCTCGTCATTGTGCCATTCTGCTTTTACCATTTCATCTAATGCACGATATAGCCAACCATACACTTCAGCGTGTAATTTAATAGCTTTGTTCTTGTAGTCGTTCATTGAGTTCATTTTTTGCTCTTTCTATTAATTCAAAGTCATAACTATATAAAACAGGTTTTGAATATTGTTCATTCATATTAAACCTTGAATAATAGTCATAGAAGTATTCATTTACTTTTTCGTGATAATAAACAACGTATTTTTTATCAATCATTTTCTGTTACTTTTCCTTGCTCTTTAGCTAAGTCTAAGAAAGCCTGTGCTGATTCTTTCGTCGTTTCGATTGGAGTTTCAGCCTTTACTTTTTCAACTAGTTCGCTATCTGGTTCTTTTTTAGATTTATTGACACAAGTAAATACTGAATCAACGTAAGAAAAGTTTAAATCATCATCAAACTGGTAACCACGCGCTTTTACTGATAGCTTAGAGAAGTCGTTATGCTTGCCACGTTTAGGGCTTAGCATTAACATAAACTCTGCCCAAGCTGTAAGAGTAGAACCACCTAAGGCGTCACTAGGCTTTACCATATAGGCTTTATCGTCCATTGAGTTTGCATAAGCTGATTTGTTTGCATGAGCTACTAACAAGAAAGTTACATCTTGAAAGAGCAACTTCAAGCGTGTAATTCTTCTAAGCATTGGCTCGAAGTCTTTACCGTAGATAATATCGCCATTTCTTAGCATTGTCATAAGGTTGTCTAAAATAACGAACTTGATATCATTTTCTTTGATGTACTCATACAATAAATTCATGTGGTGCGAATCATCAAGCATAAACTCGCCACCTGTTAAGAAATGCAAGTCTTCTGGCGCAGTGTCTTTATTTCTAAGCCTTTTGTTTAGTTCTCTGTCCGTGTCCTCATTGTCGATGTATAGTGTCTTACTACGCTTTGTATCATAACCAAAAAAAGGTAACCCTTGCGACACCATTAATGCCATGTGCATTGCTAGAGAGCTTTTAAACGACTTAAACGGTGCTACAAGTATTCCAGCTTGCGAACTTGGCATTAAAGTATCAATAAGCCAGTCATCTTTTAAATTTATTAAGTCTTCTCGCTCTTTTAAGTGCTTAGCTGTCTGCACTTTATCAAATATGTTAGTCATTTTTTTCTCCTTTAGTATATAATAACAAAAAAGACTTGAAAAGTCAAGCCTTAAGTCTATTAAGTTCATAAATGTGTAGCCATAAGCAATAGGTTAGTCACTAGTTACCTCCATTGGCTCTGATTCTACGCAATAAACTTTGAATGGTTTTTCTTCTTTTACTCCATTTCCAAAGAATAGCTCCCATTGATAATTTAATAAAACACAAGTCTTAATAGCTTCGTGTTTTTTTGTATAAAGAGATAATCGTTTTCCGCTATAATTTTTAGCCACTACGTCTTTATTAGTTGTTAGTGCCACATAGTAAATTTTCATTTATTTCTCCTTTATCAAATGTTAAATTCTATTCCGTGCTACTTTTTTAGATAGCCCTTAGCCCTTATCGTGTCGTATGATCCCAGCAAGTTAAAAGAAAAGACTACTTAATTTCAAAACTTTTCCATAAATAACTCTGTCAGACTTCTACGCGTCACGGAGTGTTTCTGTTCACGACACTCATGGAACTCATAATCTTTTATTTCATGCTACGCTCTAAGGCTATTTGTAAAGTAATCACATTTTCAATTGAGTCTAGGTTTTAAGCAACTATCCTGACCCTCAAGCGTAAGATTATGAATGACTTTCGATATTTTCAACTTTATTCAATATTGAATTCTCTATATACATTAGTTACAAGTCATTCAGCAACTAACTATTCAATTAACTTAGATAATAATAACATAGACATTTTCACTTGTCAAGTATTATATGCTTATATTTTAACATATTGCATTTTACACTTTGAGTTATCCTGTGTTATGTAAATTATTCTAAGCCCTCTAAATCTCCTAGCTTTTTATCCAGTTCATATTGGATCACTGCCATTTGTTTGATTGCTGATTCTAATACTTCTACTTTTTTAATCAAAAATTCTTTATCTTCCATTTGTATCTCCTTTTTTTCTATACTTCTATTATAGCATACCCTTTTTTAAATTTCACAAGGTTCACAAAGTTTTTTAGTCTTATTTCATTGACAACCACGCTGTTTACAAGCATTTTATACATTGTTTTACTGAAATAATAAAAGTATGTTACAAATTATAAATCGCTATACAATGGGCTTTACTCTTGTTTTGGAAAAATAGTTAGTTAAACATTTCACAAGATAAAGAGATTATCAAACACTCCGGAATTCCTTTAGAAATCTTACAAACAAGAAAGACATTGTGCTTACTGATACCATACTTTACAAACAGGACACTCAATGCACTTACATTCTGCCACTTCTTGTCAAATTTCGGTTAAGCGTAAAACAAAAGCCCTAAGGGGCTGATTTCTTTTTTTTAATATAATTTATTTATTTCCTCCTAAATCAAAATGTATTGCTGGCTGATTGTTCCATAGTTCTAATGTTTCCTTATCTACTTCTGGCTGATTCATGTATTCTCTGTTCATTCTAGCTCTTGTATTAGCTACTTTAAGTTTAATACGCTTCTTGTATTCCTGCTGTCTTAAGTACATCAAATATTTGTCTCTGGCCATTGTTACCTCCTATAAAGAGTATAACATAAAATGCCTACAAAGTCAAGCATAGTTTACATAACAGAGGATAAACCAAACCTGAAAAGTGGATATGCTATAATAAATACAGAAGTTAAGAGAGGAAAGCAAATGACAGAAGAACAGCTATTATTCAAGCAAGAAACATTGTCAAAAGTTGACTTTAACGAGTTCTTACTTAACGCTGTTGAATGTGGTTTGATTAATCTTGATACAGCTTTAATTTTTAAAGGAGAATAAAGAAATGACTAAAGATCATATTTTAGCACAAAAAGAAGTATTGGCTCCAATTGAGTACGAACACTATGTTAAACACTTATTTGATATTGGAGAAATTACTAAGGAACTTTATATTGAATTGAGTTCTGATTTATGAGCAAAGCCTTAGCGATTGACTTTAGCACTTCTAATACTGGTTATGCGTTTCGTAACCCTTTGACAAATGAGTATGTAGTCGGTTCAATTCCAGGCGGTAAAAGTAAAGACCCTTTGGAACGTGCCAAGATAATTGCTGACGGTATAACAGAAATCATTGAGTATTACAACTTATTTGACTACTTTATTTATATTGAAGAACCTATCATCACGTTCAAGTCTAAGGGAAACATCTCATTGATTAGAGCTAACGGTTCATTCTTAGGAGTCATGCGTAACCGTCATAATATTGGATATGTTGATATACCTAATTCTAAATGGTGTGGTTATCACTTAATCAAAGGTAAAAGCAAAGCAAGAAAAGAACAAAGCATTGAGATACTTAAGAGCTATAATATAGTTCCTAAAGACAAAATCAATGACGACATGGCAGACGCCTTTTGTATCTTACTCTATGTAGAAAGTCAGGATAAGTAAATGATTGTAATTAACATTGCCTTGGTTATTCTTGGCATTTTATATGGTGTAGGTTCAGTTACCAACTTTAAAGAGTGGTACTATCGCCATGACTATCTAGCTATTGCATTGAGTGTATTTACATCTATCTTATTGGTAGTAGCTGGAGTATTAAACGTATTGGTGTACTGATTGAGGGTACTTAAATGTCATAGAGTTGACAGCCAAGCATAGGGTGCAAGGTGACGGGAATGCCTTAGTTAAATGAGTACTAGAAACTAACAGCCCTTTTATTTATAGGATATAGCCAAATTGGTATATGGTAGGCAGAGTCGCAATCTGGTACTGGTTCGATTCCAGTTGTCCTAGTTCTCCTTTATTTTATTATATGTTATAAGTTATAGTTCTTATGGCATATAGTAACAGGATATGGTGTCAATGGTAGCATACGTGTTTTGGGAACATGTGGTGTTGGTTCGAGTCCAGCTATCCTGATGAGTGGTGTATAGTCCATGGCACAACTATACAAGACAGCTGTTAGAGTAATTGGAGGAAGTACAGGTCGCGACTGTGTGGGGTTCGATTCCCTACTGCTCTATACCAAGATAGTATCTAATGAGATACCTGCTACTGATAGTTAGGAATAACAAGATGAGGTAGCCATAGTTAGCAGTATAGTCTAATGGTAAACGTGGGTTCGATTCCTACTACTGCTATAAGATAAGGGAGAAACAAATGATTATGTTGTTCATTAGTCCACGTATAGCGTTGTTGTTATTGCTATTAAACTAAAGTAATTAGTAAAAGAAAATAAAAATAAAAATATTTTTTTATATATACCCCCCATTAATCGCTATGTTAAGGGAGA
>OLOA01001003.1_pt1 | contig 29446 bp, 29 predicted proteins | sample 1672201 | NCBI WGS metagenome assembly OLOA01 (sample SAMEA3136658, study PRJEB25190) | human gut metagenome
TTTATTTGCAGGATGTTATGATTATAATGAATTAAATAATGCAGCTATAGTTTCTGGAATTGCCGCTAGTTATAAAAATGAAAAATATAATATAACTTTTGAAACAATTGTCACTAAAAAAAGTGAAAGTAATTCTAGTGATACTAAAACAATGCTTGTTTCTAGCAGTGGAAAAACTCCTGCTGAAGCTTTTGATAATACGATAGCTTCTGTAGATAAGAAAGCAGTATTTTCTCATTTAAAAGTTGTTATTTTAGATGAAACAATTGCTAAAAAAGGAATTAAAGATTTATCCAACTATTTATTTAGAGATATTCATATTAACAATACATTCTATTATATTTTAGCCAAAAATACTGAAGCTAAAAAAATATTTGAAACAAAGGTAAAAAATGAACCTATTGTAACAAATGCTTTATTAGATCTGTTTGAAAATCAAAATAGTATTGAAATGTTAAATCTAAACAATGAATTTGATACTTTATATGGCAGATTAAAAGAGAACAAGGAGGATATAGTTATACCGTCAGTTTCAACTAATAAAAAAAATATATCTTTAGAGACGTTGGGAGTATTTAAAAAAGATAAACTTAAAGATTATTTAACTAAAGATGAATCTAAAACTTATAACTTAATTAAAGGAAAAGTTAGTAATTTATTATTAGATGATAATAATTCAGCTGTGACAATTTATAAAAATAAATGTAAAATGAAAACTGATAAAAAGAATTTTACATTAAATATGTCTGCTGAAGGTATTATAACTAGTTTTGATACAGATGAATCTTTAAGAAATGGAAAAGAAAATAAAATTTTGTCTAAAGATTTTAGTAAAATAATTAAGAAAAAAATTAACAAGTTAATTCAAACATCTAAAGATTTAGATAGTGACTTTTTAGGAATTGGTTTAACTTATTATAAAAAATACCCTAATGAATATAAAAAAGAAATATTTAAAAATTTAAACTATCAAGTAAATGTTAAAGCAATAGTAAATAGAAATGGCCAATCCTTTGAGGTGATTAAATGATTACAAAAAGACAATATAAAATATTAAGTTTCTTTCTAAGCCGAGCTTTATTTTTTGGCCTAGGTATATCAAAAATATTTTATTATAGTGGAAATGATTCTTGGATTAGTGCTATTTTAGGAATGATTTTAGGTACTGGCATTTTAAGTTTAGTTTATTTAATTAAAAAAAATGTTAATAGTTTTGATACTCAATTAAAAAATGGTGTTCTAGGTTTTATAAGTAAGATTTTAGTAATAAGTTTAGCAATATTTTGCTTACATGATGTTATTTTAGCTTTAACAATTATGACAACCTCTTTTTTACTTCCTTTAACACCACCTATTGTAATAGCTTTATCTGTTATAATTGCTATTATTTATGGTGCATATAAAGGAATAAATTCTTTCGCTAAGGTGGCTGAAATATTAATGCCAATAGCTGTAGCAATTTTTATATTTAAATTTATATCTGGTTTATTTATATCTAATTATAGTAACTTTTTTCCAATGATATATGATACAAAAATAGGAGTTTTAAAAGGTGGCTTATTATTTACAGTTTTTAGTGTTACACCTTCTCTTCTATTATTAATATTAAATGATACAAAGTTATCTTATAAAGATACTATTAGTGGTTATTTCTGGGGAAGTTTAACTATTGCTCTAACACTATTTATTGTTATAGGCATTGTTGGTCCTACTTTAGCTAAGTTATTTAGATATCCAGAATACATGGCTTTAAAAAAGATTAGAATATTTGACTTTATAGAAAATTTAGAAAATATTCTAACATTTACTTGGTTATTTGATTTAATCATCTTGGGTTATGTTAGTGCTTATAATATTAAAAGAATTTTATCATTATCTTTTAAAAATTTAAAAGTTAAAAAAGGAATATACTTTTTTATAATTGTAATAATCGTGTACAGTGGAGTTTATAAGTTTAATAAACATTATTATAATATACTGAAACTATATCAAATTGAGCCATTTATTTTATCTGGATTTATTATATTATTACTAATATGTTTTGGATTACTAAAAATAAAGCAAAAAAAATCTCCATCAAAACGATAGAGATTTTTCATTGGTTTTAGTTGTTTTTAATTTGGTTCATTACTTCTTCAGCAAAGTTTTCTTCTTTTTTCTCGATACCTTCGCCTACTTCATAACGTACCATAGAAACTAATGTAGCATTATTATTTTTTAAATATGTTTCAACATCAACATCACCGTCTTTAATAAAAGATTGTAAAGTTAAACATATTTCTTTAAAGAATTTATTAATTCTTCCTGCAACCATTTTTTCAGCTATTTCAGCAGGTTTTCCTTCTTCCATAGCTTGAGTTTTTAAAATTTCTTTTTCTTTTTCAACTACTTCTGCAGGAACGTCTTCTTTAAAAACATATTGTGGTTTCATAGCAGCAGCTTGCATTGAAACATCCTTTGCTATTTCTTCATTACCACCTTTAATTACAGATAAAACAGCGATTCTTCCACCTAAATGTAAATAAGCACCAAAATTATCTTCATCAGTTTTTTCAACAACTGCTACTCTTCTTAAAGATAATTTTTCACCAATTTTAGCTGTCTTAGCTATAATTAAATCATTAATTGTTCCTTCTTCTAAAGGAATATTTAAAGCTTCTTCTAATGTTTTAGCATCACTATTTAAAATAGCATTACCAATTGTATCAATCATAGAAGTAAATTCTTCATTTTTACTAACAAAGTCAGTTTCTGAGTTAACTTCTAAAATTACAGCTTTGTTATCTTTTACATAAATATTAGCTAAACCTTCTGCTGCAATACGAGAACCTTTTTTATTTGCTTTAGCAATACCTTTTTCTCTTAACCATTCAGTAGCTGCTGTAATATCACCATTCGTTTCACTAAGAGCTTTTTTACAGTCCATCATACCAGCACCAGTAAGTTCACGTAATTCTTTTACTAAACTTGCACTAATCATTTATATTCCTTCTTTCTAAATTAGTTTAATGCTTTGATTAAATCTTCTTTTTTCATAGTAGAGTATCCTTTGATACCTGATTCTTTTGCCATTGCTTTTAATTCAGCTAATGTTTTTGAAGATAAATCTGTTTTTTCTTCTTTAGTTTCTTCAACAACTGTTTCTACTACTTTTTTGTCTTCAACTTTCTTTTCATTTTTTTCTTTTTTACCTTTTTTATCATCTTCTGTTACATAATCAATAACTTCTAAACCATTAGCTTCACAAATTGCATTATTTAATACACCTAAAACTAATTTAACAGAACGAACTGCATCATCATTACCAGGAATAACATAATCAACGTCGTCCGGATTACAGTTTGTATCAACAATACCAAATACAGGAATGTTTAGTTTTCTAGCTTCTCTAATTGCATTAATTTCTTTTTTAGGATCAACAATTATCATAGCTTGTGGTAATTTATGCATATTTCTAATTCCGCATAATACTTTATTTAATTTTTCATATTCCTTTTTTAAACCGATAACTTCTTTTTTTGGTAATACATCAAATGTACCATTCTTTTCCATATTTTCGATTTCTTCTAATCTTTTAACTCTTTTTCTAATAGTTCTAAAATTAGTAAGTGTTCCACCTAACCATCTTTCAGTTACATAAAAAGAGTTAGAACGTAAAGCTTCTTCTTTACTTGCTTCACTTGCTTGTTTTTTTGTACCTACAAATAAGAATGTACCACCATTAGCAGCGATTTCTTTAATTTTGTCGTATGCAACTTCAATACATGCAACAGTTTTTTGTAAATCAATAATATGAATGTCATCTCTTGTTGTAAAAATATATTCACTCATTTTTGGATTCCATCTTTTTGTTTGATGTCCAAAATGAACTCCAGCTTCTAATAAATAACTCATAGAAACTACATTGGCCATAATTAATTCCCTCCTTCGTTAATCTTCTGTTTAGTTCTTCTTTAAACTTCACCATTTTGGCACTTGAAATTTAAATCCCTAAACATGTTTATTTGACTAATTAAGCCATATATATTCTACCAAAAAAAATATGCATAAACAAGTAAATTTATGCATATTTGTTATTTATCTAGTTAATTTTAAACTAGTGCCAGTTTTTTTGGCCTTAACATATTCGATTTCTTCTTTTTCAGAATTTAAAATACCAATTTTAAGATTATAATAATGCCATAAATGATAGTTATCATTATTTTCATTTCTGATATGTCTTAATTTTTCAATTCTTTTTTCAATCTCTTCTTTTTCTAAAATTAAACCTTTAATAGTCATATTTTCATAATTTTTCATTAAAACCCTCCTTACTTAGTGTTGCCAAAACGTGTAAAAGGAAAAATTATAAAAGAAGTATTACCTTTAATTTGTTTTTTCTTAACCGGACCAATTGATCTACTATCTTTTGAATTTTCTCTATTATCTCCTAATACAAAATATTCATCACTTTTTAATTTAGTTTTAGGATAATCACTGGTTTCCCCTTTGCCATAATTTTCTTCTATTTTTTTACCATTAATATAAATATTGCCTTCAACTATTTCTATTGTTTCATTAGGTAATCCAATAACTCTTTTTATAAGATCTTCTTTTTCTTCTTTAACTACTACAATATTATAACGTTGAATTTTACCTAATTTATTTAAAATCATTATTTCATTTCCTTCTAAAGTTGGATACATTGACATACCATCAACTTTAATTGGAGTAGCAATAAATGTTCTAAATAGAACAACAACTACTAAAATGATTAAATAAGGCAAAAAATCTTTTATTTTTTCTTTCACAAATATCGCAACCTTTTTTAAAAAGAAATTAGAGACATCCCTAATTTCTTTCTTTTACTTTAAATTCTTTTCTCATACCTTTTAAGATATTACCAAGTTTAGCACGTCTAACTTTACCTTTTTTAATTACAGTAATTTTGTCAATAGCAGGACTATTAACTGGGAATGTTCTTACAACACCAACACTTCCGCTTTTTTTACGTACTGAGAAAGTTTCTGAAACACTTCCTCCTTTTTTAGAGATAACAATACCTTGAAATGCTTGGATTCTTTCTTTTTTACCTTCTTTTACCCAAACATCAACTTTAACGATATCTCCTACTCTAAACTCAGGAACATCTGGTTTAATATGTCTTTTATTAATTTTTTCGATTAATGGATTCATAAAATCTAAACGTCCTTTCTATATTATATTAATACTTAATCATATAATTAATTACAGCGGATTAAATATGCCCAAAAGCACTTATGATTATAACATAATACTAATATCTAGTCAATTAATATTATTTAACAACATAAGGATTACTGCTTGTTCCATCTCCACCTGTTATTTGAACATCAGATTTTAGATTTATTACTGGCCTAATATTAGCAGAAGTAGATGATGCTTCTATTCCTGATGCATGAACTCCATAAAATCTACTAATTTCCATATTGCCACTAAATGGGGCATTAGCAGTTGATTTGTATGAATACAATGGAGTTAGAGAAACAAACTCTTTATTTAATAAATAATTAGAAGCACTAGTTTCGTAGTTTTTGCCCATACCAGCAAAAATCATTTCATCTGCAGATAACATACCTATTTTTAATTTATAATTTCCTCCATAATTTAAATATGTATCATTACACAATAAACTTGGAGAATAATTATCATTACTAGTTCTGGAATTATAACCATAGTAATAATAAGTACTATCTTCGTTAGTTACAGCTGTATCGTTGCAAAATGTTCCTAAAGAAATTTTATCATTAAATCCTTTTAAATTAGTTACATACCATTTTTCTAAAAAAACTTTAACTGTACTATTTGTTAATACTTTATTATTAGAAAAGGTCAATGATTGACTATTATAATTGCTTATACATGGATTTTCTTTAGTACATGCACTTGCATTATCATATGTATATCCTACATATTTTTCGTTATTTGCATCTGTGTGAGCATTAAAAGCACTTGTGCCAATAGTATCAACTAATATCATTCTAATGGTATTATCACCGTTTATTCTAACTATTTTCCATTTTCTACCAGCAAAAGTAACATTATTTTGTATGCTAGATTCATTACCTCTAAAATAATAGCTTTTACCATCATCATCATTAGTTTGATATAATCCAGACCCTGTATTTTGATATCCTAATGATGCAATCGGCTCTCCTTTTGCAAAAACAGGTGTTTCAGTATGAACTACATTATCTTTTAAAACTCTTTGAGCAAGAATATTATTTTTTGCACTTACTGCACTTATTGTCAATTTGCCATCAAAGGTCTTATTTGTGCCATCACTTGTAGTAACATTTTCATCAATCCATACACGTAAAGTATAAGTTTTACTAGATTTTGTAGTATTTTCTGATGAAGCTACTGGCAATATTTCATCTGATAAAATTAATCTTGAAGAGTTATAGCCAGATGATAGGACACTAGAACTATTAAAACTATTTAAAAGCTTTGGTTCAACTGTTTGATCACCAGATACATATGCTTTTATTTGAGAAGTTGTAAAGTAGCTACTACCAGTTTTGAAATCTAAAGAAATATTATAAGCTGCCGCAATAGTACAAGTATTGCTAACAGTAAAAGTATACCCAACGAATTTTTTACCAGCAGTATCTGATATTGGGTATTGATTTGATAAACTAATAGCGTTACTATCATTTGTTAATTTTAGTTCTAAACAACCAGTATTAATTACATTCGCACTAGATTGTGTAAATTGGCTATTCCATAAAGCAAAACTAACTGCAGTAATGCTTATAATTAAAACAAGTATAGCAATAACTAAATATATTCTTTTTCTTTTCATTTTATCACCTATTCTACTACTTCATCTGATTCTTTTGGAGCTTGGTCAGTATAGCAGTAATCATCTGTTTTACTTAAATTCTTATTACCGAATATTATATCATTATTATTATCTTTTGTACTACATTTTAAAATATTAAAATCATCAAACTTATATAATGTTGCGCTATTGTCTTCATAAGTTTCCTTTGAATTAGCTTTACTTAATAATTTTTTCATATCTATTTTTTTGTCTTGTAATAAGTATTGCATATCATAGATATCTTCTTCACTATATTTAATCTTAAATTCATTTATGCAGCTAGAATAATAATTTTGATTAGTATCAGAATAGTACAATGAAGCTTTATCAGCACATTTATTATCTGAATTTACAATAATATCAAAATCGTTATATAAATCAGTAGTAATCATTTTTGAATCATTTAATTCAATAGTATATTGATCATTTTTATCTTTAGATAAAGAAGTAATTCTTCCAATAACTTTAACACTATCATAAACACTATAGTTGCTAAGTTTTTCATAGCCACCATTAAAGACAAAACGTAATTTAACGTTATCATCAAAAACTACGTAACCATTTAATTTATCTACTTCAAACTCATACGCTTTCATTTCTAAAGATTTAATTCCTTGAATTTCACTAATCTTGCCTTCTATTTTAACAAATTGATTTCTATACTCTTTATATTTTTTATCAAAATGCAATAAAAAATCATTAATATCAATTTTTTTTAGTTCCTTACTACTACAATAATAATTAGATTTATATAAATTATCTATGTACATTTTTTTATCACTTATATCACATTTCCAAACACGATAAAAAACTCCATTATATATTTTAGTATTCTTAGAAACTTTTTGCCTAATAGAAAGTACAGGTAATCTATCAAATTTAGCAACAAATAAATAATCAATATAAATTAAAGAAGAGCCAAATATTAATATTAAAATTGGTATTATTATAATTTTTTTCTTATGATAAATAGTCATACCAAATATTTGAATAATAAATCCTAATATTATTAATAGTAATCTATATCTATTAGTTAAATGAATAAGAAAACCAATACCTATTAATATTAAACCTAAAATTACGATTAAAATTGATTTTTTATTTTTGCTCATTATATCAGACCCCTATCCTTTTTCATTATAACAGAATATCATTTTACTTAAAAGAAAAAAGTTAACAAACGTTAACTTTTTTTAATTAATTAATAGCTTCTTTTAATTTGCTTCCAGCTTTAAATGAAGCAACCATTTTAGCAGGAATATGTAATGGTTCTTTAGTTAATGGATTTATACCATCACGAGCTTCTCTTTTTTTAGAACTAAAAGTTCCGAAACCAACTAAAGTAACTTTTCCTTCCTTTTTTAATCCGTTAGTAATACCTTCAAATACTGCATCTACTGCTTTAGCAGCTGCTGCTTTAGAAAGTTCAGTTGCTTCTGCAACAAAGTTTACTAATTCAGTTTTTGACATGTTGTCGACCTCCCATTATACAAAATTGTTATAAGGTTATTACCCTTACCATTTAAATCTATCAAAAAACATTTATAAAATCAAGTAAAAAGAAGTGCTTTTTGCAATATTTAACTACTTTATCGCCATATTTTACTCTGTAAGAAGTGCAAATTTACTATTGTTTACAGAAGCACAATTAATTTTTACACATAAAAAGAGAAATATTTTCTCTTAAATTACAATAGCAATTAAATTATTTGCTCCTTTATTAACTATTTTAGTTACAGTTTGAGATAGTTTATATCTAGTATTTTCAGGCATTATAGATAGTTTTGCTTGAATGCCTTCCTTAACTATTTCATCTAAACTACGACCAAATATTTCACTTTTCCAAATACTAGAAGGATCTGTTTTAAAATCTTTCATAATATAATTTATCAATTCTTTACTTTGTAACTCACTACCTATAATTGGTTCAAAAGTACTTTCAACATCAACTCTCATTAAATGAATACTACTTGCTACAGCTTTTAGTTTAACACCATATCTAGAACCTTGTTTAATGATTTCAGGCGTATCTAGCTTCATATCTTTTAAAGAAGGATACACAATACCATAACCTGTATTTCTAGCCATTTTTAAAGCACTCTTTATTTGATCATATTCTTGTTTGCCCTCTTTAAAATCAGCAAACATTTTTAATAAACTAGCTTTTGTGGTAACAGTCGAGCCCATCATTTCTTTTAATATTTCATTATATAATTCATTACTACTTTCCAATTTTAAAGTGACAATTCCTGTAGATGCATCTATTTCATTTATATAAGATTTATTAATATATTCGCTATCATTAAAATTATCTAAAATATTTTCAATATCCTTAATTTTATCTACGCTGACTACACTTTGAGCAATTTTTTCTAAATAGTGTTGTTTTAAATAATGGTTATTACTTAAAATGTGAATCCATTCAGGAATTTTAACTTTGATGTTTAAAACTGGAAATTCATATAATGCTTTCTTTAGTATTTCATATATCTCTTGTTCACTCATTGTTTCAACACTAACAGGCATTACTTCGACATCATAGTTTTCTTTAATACTTCTTGCCACTTCTAAAGCTTTTTCTCCCGTAGGATTATTAGTATTTAAAACAACTATAAATGGTTTACCGATATTTTTTAGTTCCATTATTACTTTTTCTTCTGCTTCTAAATAATCTTCTCTTTTTAATTCTCCAAAAGATCCATCAGTAGTAACAACAATACCTATTGTAGAATGATCTTGAATAACTTTTTGAGTACCTATCTCAGCTGCTTCTTTAAATGATACTGTTGTATCAAACCAAGGGGTTTTTACTAATCTTTCTTTTCCATTTTCATCTAAATAACCGGTAGCATTATCAACTATATAACCAACACAATCTATTAATCTAATATTAGCTGTAAATTCATCTATTTTTATAGTTGCACCATTACTAGGAACGAATTTAGGTTCTGTTGTCATTATAGCTTTTCCTTGAGCACTTTGAGGTATTTCATCTAAACATCTCTTTTTTTCATACTCGTCTTCAATATTAGGAACAACTAAATTTTCAATAAATCTTTTTATAAAAGTTGATTTACCAGTTCTTACTGCACCGACTACGCCTAAATATATTTCTCCATTACCCCTTTTAGCAATGGAAGAAATTATTTCATTTTTTTCCACTTTGACACCTCTTTCAATCATTTCTAGTTAACTTTATGCACAATATTTTAAGATATGAAAAAAAAGTTCCTAAAATTAGAACTTTTTCATAACATATTCATAATCATCAAATAAATTATATCTATCATTAATATTTGTTAATAGCTCTTTAAACATTTCAAACGCTTCTAAATATTTTTCATCTTTAATGCCTAACAAAATCTCTTTTAAATAATTGTTATATAAGTATAAAGCATAACTTTCTTTTTCTTTATCAAAATTTATAGCACTAGCCATAATGAAGCCATTATTCAAATAAAAATCTACACACTCATTATACTTTTGATTATATGCCAATAATTCTTTTTTTAATTTATATAATAATAAACTATAAGACTGCTTTTTGTCTTTTTTTAGTATATCTGATATTTGAGAAAATACAAATCCAGCATCATAGCGATGACTACAACATTTTAAATATTTATCATAGACATATCGATTGTAATATTGACTTTTTTTATTGGAACATCTTCTAGAATCACTTCGATAAAAATAGCAACTCAAACAAACGCTGTTTGGTTGAAACTTATTACATACCTTAATATTCTTTATACTATCTTTATAATTATCTGATAGTTTATTATTACACGTATCATTAAAATGATTACATCTTAAACAATTTTGACATTTTTTGTCACTGTATCTAACATTCATAAATCCACCTTGAAGCATATTCTATTTGTTTAATGAGCAAATGTCAATATTTATTTAAAATAGTTTTTCGACATTATCAGGAACTTTATCTTTTAAAATAGTATCAATAATCTTATCTTCTTTTTCTTTGCTTACATTTTTCTTTGTCATTGTACTTAAAGTTCTAATAACTTCTCTTAAAGTTTTTTCATCTTTCATATTACCATTTTGAAGTTTCTGGGCTAAACTAATAATAGTATTTTTATCTACTTTAGTTTTTTTCTCAACTTTTTTAAAAAAATCATCTTTAAATTCCATAAAACCCTCCTGATTTATTATATGCAAAAATCTAAAATGGTTATTAATAAAATATATCATCAGGTTTCTTATTAAAATATTTAGCTATTTTTACTGCTGTTATGTAATACAAATTTCTTTTTTTATTTTCTAATTGCCAATAATAACTGGTACTCATATTTAAGTCTTTAGCTATTTTTTCATAAGAAATATTATTTTTATTTCTTAAATCACGTAGTTTTTGATAACAATCTTTATTTTTCATATTCTAACCTCAGTATAATCATCATATCTGTAAAAGTGAAATAAGTCAATGCTTTATCAAGTTATAACTAGGTAGACTTATTTTTGCAAATTGCTAATATTAAATAACAAGGATGTGATAATATGCCGGCACTTAAAAAGATTTTAGGTATTAATCTAAGATACTATCGCAATTTAGAAAATTTATCGCAAGAAAAATATTATGGAAAGTATAATCTAAGTGTTAAACATTTAGCCAATGTAGAAAGAGGCAAAGAAAATGTTACTTTAGATTTCGTTGATAAACTTAGTAAAATATTAGATATACCAACTATAGAATTATTAACTTATGATAAAAATAAAGTTATAATTAAAAAACGTGTAGATCAAAAAATAAGCCAATAAATAATGGCTTATTTTTATTATTCTTTTCCTTTATTTTTAAATTGTAATATTATAGGTGTTCCAGTTAAATCAAAATTTTCTCTTAATTTATTTTCTAAATATCTTTCATAACTAAAATGAATTAATTTTTTACTATTTACTTGAAAAGTAAACTTTGGAGGCATTACACCAGTTTGAGAAGTAAAATAAATTTTCAACCTCTTTCCTTTATATGAAGGTGGTTGGTGTAAAGTTACAGCATCTACAACAACATTGTTTAATAATGAAGTTTTTATCTCTTTTTTAGAATTTTCATAAGCAGAAATAATTTGAGGCATTAAGGTATGAACTCTTTTTTTAGTTAAAGCAGATAAAAATACAATTTTAGCATATGGAATAAATTGAAATTCGTTTGCTATTTTTTGTTTCCATGTTTTAATGGCTATATTAGGATCTTCTACTGTATCCCATTTATTTACAACCAATACTATAGCTTTACCAGCTTCTGTAGCATAGGAAACGATATGTTTATCATGTTCAATAATTCCCTCTTCAGCATTGATTACAATAACACATACATTACTTCTTTCAATTGCTTTTAAAGATCTTATTAAACTATATTTTTCAATATTTTCATATATTTTGCCTTTTTTTCTCATACCAGCTGTATCTATAGCTATGTATTCATTATTTTCATATTTAAAACGTGTATCAACTGCATCTCTAGTAGTTCCAGCAACATTAGATACAATTGAACGATCTTCGTTTAATAAAGCATTAATTAAACTACTCTTACCTACGTTTGGTCTTCCAATAATACAAAATTTTAAAATATCTTCATCTATTTCTTCATTTTCATGAAAATCTTTAGTTATTTCTTCTAATAAATCTTCAAAACCTCTATTATGAGCTGCACTAAGAGGAATAATATTATCAAAGCCTAGCTCATAAAAACGATATATTTCATCTAACATTTGTTTATTATCTAACTTATTTACAGCTAATATAACCTTTTTATTAGTTTTTAAAAGCATTTCTCTAACTTTTAAATCATTGCTAGTTATTTCTTCTTTACCATCAACAATAAAAACTATAACATCTGATTCATCTATCGCTAGCATTGCTTGAACTTTAATATCTTCATTAAAGTTATCATTCCCCATATCAATACCCCCAGTATCAATAAGTAAGAATGTTTTCCCATCATAAGTTACATTTCCATAAATGCGATCTCTTGTAATACCTGGTTGATCATCTATAATAGATTTTTTTTCTCCAATCAATCTATTAAATATAGTACTCTTACCTACATTTGGTCTTCCTATTAAACAAACAGTTTTTTTCATTGTATTCACCTGCCTTAAACATTAGTGTATTCTAGCATATTTGTTGATTTAGTGCAAATCAGTATTTTTCGAAAAATATATCACAAACTAAATCTTCAGTTAATGTACCACTGGTAACCCAATCTAGTTCGTCATTTTCTTCATCATACGAAATAATTGAGCAAGCATCATCTTTTGCTGTTATTTGGTATCCTCTTGCCCCTATATTACTTATATATTCACTAGCATTATCATTATCAGTAGTCTGCCCTGATGTTGTTACATATTTTTTAAAATTCCCATCAAGCCAAATACCAATTTTAACATTATATAAAGCTCTGTAAGCCTTTAAATCTTTTCCTATTCTATATTGACCATATGTACCACCAGCATTAGAAGCTTTAAAACTTTCTTTGCTTAAAGATGAGCATTTTGTACACACTAAGGATGCACAATATAAAGATATTCGATCTGGATTAGACTTACAGTCTTCAATTTTTTTTACACCATCTGTAAGTTCATTCCAACCAATAGAATTGTCAGTTAATTCCTTTAAAATCTTTGTATTGTAAGATTTTAAATCTGTAATAATTATCTCAGATGATTTAGGGCACGCCACGTTTATTCCTAAATCGTTTAAACTTTTCCCTTTTAAAGAAGTACCGTCTGTAGGACTGTTGAAGTTTCCACTGCTATCATCTGCTTTTAAATAATCTGGAATTAATTGTCCAACTTGTAAAGTATTAATTTGACTTAAGCAATCACTTTTATGATCATCTGCCCATAATTCTGCTGCAACTTCGATTGTTTTAATTTTACTATCATACATATCAGTTTTAATTTTTTTAGAAATTTCTAAAACACTTGGAACAGCAATAGCTGTAAGAACGCCAAGTATAACTATAACGGCAAGTAATTCAACTAAAGTAAAACCCTTTTTATTATTCATAACTTTCACCTATTATTAGTATAAACTAGTTTTTTAAATAACACAATTTTTTTCTAAACTTAATGTAAAAAAGAATCTAAAAAGATTCTTAATTTTCTAAATATGAATTAATTGTTCTGTAAACTTCTTCTCTACCTTTTTTACTTATTGATGAGTAGAATATTAAATTATCTTCTAAAGCTATATTCATTGCTTCTGCAATTACTTTATCTTGTTTTGTTCTGGCATTTTTATTTACTTTATCATATTTAGTTGCAATAACAGTTACAGGAACATTATAATATTTTAAATAATTATACATTAATAAATCATCTTCTGTTGGTTTATGACGATAATCTATAAGTAAGAAAACATGTTTTAAATTTGGTCTGTTTTTTAAATAATCTTCTATCATTAAACCAAATTTCTTTTGAGCAGCTTTACTTACTGCAGCATAACCATATCCAGGAACATCGACTAAATAAAAATTATTATTTACTAAATAAAAATTTAAAGTTTGAGTTTTACCCGGTTTAGAAGATGTATGCGCATAATTTTTTCTATTTATTAAAGAATTTATAAAGCTGCTTTTTCCTACGTTACTTCTACCAACAAGTAAGAATTCACATTTATTATCAGTTGGATATTGACTAACTCTTACTGCTGTTGTATTTAATTCAGCGCTTTCAATTTTCATAAATTTATCACCTACGTGATTTATATTATATTAAAATAATTAAAAAAAAGCAAATTTTAGCTTTGCTTTTATAATTTTGGCGTATATTTTAACGTTAAAGTCGGTTCTAAATTGGTACGATTGTTTAAGTCATCATAAACATCTTTTATATCACTAGTATTTATATTAGCAGCAGCTGAGCAAATATTTCCTCCACCACCATAATAGCGCATTATTTTACCTACATTAACGTTACCATTACTTCTTGCTGAAATAGCAACCAGATTTTCTTTAATAAATCCAAGGGCAAATGCGGAATCAATATCAAATGTTAAAAGATAATCCGCAGCACGTGCAATATCTTCTTTTAAATAAATAGTCATAGGAGATTCTATATCCATTGCAATAGAAGTTTTTAAAGTTTTTGAATTAGCAAACTCAACTAGTTTTTGCATTCTTCTATCTGCCGCAAAATCAAGGGTAAATAAACTATTTGCTTGTTGAATATTTGCTCCATTTTCCATCAAAAAAGCTGCTGTACTCATTGTTCTAGGAGACGTATTTTTAGTAGTAAATTTTTGAGTATCTAAAATTATACCGGCGTATAGATAAGAATATAATTTTTGTCTACTTAATGATATATTCATTATTGCTAATAATCTACCAACTATTTCACATGCTGAAGAAATATTTTCATCAATAAATAAATTTGGTGTATTAATAGTGAATTCATCTGCAGCATGGTGATCCAAAATAATAATATTATTTAGATCAAACTGTTTAACTTTATCTTTTAAACATATTCTATTTATTTTACTGACATCAGTTAAAATTAATATATCATTTCCACTTATTTTTATTTCATCACTTTTGCAAAAAGAAGTATATAAACTTGTTTCGTCAGTTATTTTTTTTACTGCTTGTTCTACTAATAAAGGAGAATCGTCATTTACAATGCAAGCATCTCCTCCTAAATGTTCTACAATATCATATAAGCCTAAAGCAGAAGCTAAAGCATCAACATCTAGTTTTTCATGAGCTACGATATATGCTTTTCTGTTATTCAATATTTTTTCTTGCAAACAGCATTTTAATTTCTTAAAATCCATAATACTCCCCCACTTATCAAAGTATATTAGCTCAAAGTTTAGATACTGTCAATATTTTTTATGATTTCATAACTTTTTACCAAATCATCTAATTTATATTTAGCATTTGCTGGTGAGGTTGAAGGAAGGTAAACACCCTTAATTTTAAGATTTTTTTCTAAATATTTCTGATATAATTCAAAAGCTTTTTTACCATTTATAAATATTTTAGTAATTTGAGTTTTATTTATTAAACCTTGAATATCATTTACTTCAACACTTTTTATACTAGAATCACTAGAATTATTTATCTCACAAGATTTTATAACATCCCATAAAGCAATATGATGTTTTAACAAAAATTCTGTTTTATCGTTAATTGGTTCTTCATATATTAATTCTAAAACTTTAAAAAACCTATTATGAGGATTGGCATAATAAAAGTTTTTTTCTCTTGATTTAATACTTGGAAAAGACCCTAAAATTAATATTTTAGAGTCTTTATTATAAATCGGCTTTAATGGATGAACTAACTTATTCATTATTTTTCATTATATCAACTGTTACTTGATCATTATTGATATCTACTGTTTCTTTTAATTTATCATTACTAAATTCAAATCCTTTTGCTAAAATTTCACTTTTAATGTATTCTTGATTATTTAGAAAAGCTGTTTTTAATTCTTCATTACAATTAAATTTTAAATCTATTCTATCAGCTATATCATATTCTTTTAATTTTCTTAGATTTTGGATTTTAGATACAAATTCTCTAGAAATACCCTCTTCAATTAATTCTTTACTTAAGTTAGTATTTAGGATTATAAAATTATTATTTTCCATAGCTACATCAAAACCATCTTTTGCAACTATTCTTATATCTACCATGTCAAGAGTTATATTATATTGTTGATCATCAACTTCAAAGAAATGTTCTTCATTATTTTGTAATTCCTTTATTTCTTCTTGAGTATAGCTATTTAAAACTGTTACCAAATCCTTTATATGTGCACCTAAAATTGGACCTGCTGTTTTAAAATTAGGCTTAATAGTGAAGTTCATATATTTAGATAAATCTTTTTCAAAAACAACTTCTTTAACATTTAATTCTTCTTTAATTAAATCAACTAAATCTGATAGTTTATCATAATTTTTACCATCAATAATTACTTCTTGAATAGGTTGACGAACCTTTATTTTTGTTTCTTCTCTGGCTTGACGTCCCATACTAATAAGACTTCTAACCAAGCTCATTTTTTCTTCTAATTCTTCATTTATAGCATTTTGATCAAAAACAGGATAATTGCTTAAATGTACAGATTTTTCATTTGTTAAGTTACGATACATTTCTTCTGATAAGAAAGGAACTATTGGAGCCATTAACTGGCACAATCCAATCAATACTTCATAAGTTGTGATATAAACTGATTTTTTACTCGTGTCAAATTCATTTTTCCAGAAACGATTTCTATTTCTTCTAATATACCAATTAGATAAATCTTCACTAACAAATTCTGTTAGTTCTTTAACTACTTTATGTAAATCATATTCTTCAAAATAAGTAGTAACATTCTTTACTAATTTGTTATATCTAGATAGTAACCATTTATCAATTTCTTCTCTAGATGAAATATCAACAAAGCATTCATTTATATCTATAGAATCAGTATTAGCATACATAGTGAAGAAATTATAAGTATTTTTAAGTGGATTAAAGAATTTAGAATGAACTTCTTTTAAACCATTTACATCAAATCTTAGTGGTGTCCATACAGGAGAAGCGTATAACATGTAATATCTTACTAAGTCAGCACCATATTCAGTCATTATATCTATTGGATTAATTATATTACCTACTGATTTAGACATTTTTTTGCCATTTGCATCTAGCATCATATCATTTACGACTACATTTTTGTAACTTGATACCCCTGATACTAGTGAAGATATACATAATAATGAGTTAAACCATCCTCTTGTTTGGTCTACACCTTCAGCAATAAAATCTCCTGGAAATTGAGAATCAAATAATTCTTTGTTTTCAAATGGATAATGAAATTGAGCATATGGCATAGCTCCACTGTCAAACCAAACATCTAATACATCTGTTACTCTTTTCATAGCTTTATTACATTTTGGACATTTTAAATGAATATCATCAACATATGGTCTGTGCAATTCTAATTCTTTAACATCAATATCTTCTATCATTTTTTCTTGTAGTTCTTCTAAAGAGCCAATACATTCTATATGATTGCAATCACAAGTCCAGATTGGCATTGGACATCCCCAATATCTATTACGAGAAATACCCCAATCTACCATACCTTCTAGCCAGTTATTAAATCTTTTTTCACCAACATAAGAAGGATACCAATTAATGCTTTTATTGCAATTAATTATTTCTTTTTGATATTCAGTAGTTTTAATATACCATGAAGGTTTGGCATAATAAATAAGTGGTTTTTTGCATCTCCAGCAATGTGGGTAATCATGAGTTATTTTTTGTTTTTTAAATAATTTATTGTTTTCTTTTAAATATTTAATTATATCTAATTCTAATTCTTTATCAGTAACAATTCTTCCCTTAAATGGGCCAACTGTATAGCATCCATCTTTATCTACGCTTTGAGAAAAACTTATACCATATTCTTTTGCTACTCTAGAATCATCTTCACCATATGCAGGAGCTATATGAACAATTCCTGTACCATCTTGATCAGTTACATAATTATCAGCTAATACTTCAAAAGCTTTTCCTTCAACATTAGCAAAAGGTAATAATTGTTCATACTTCTTACCTACTAAATCTGTTCCTTTATATGTTTCTATAATTTCGTAATCTTCACCTAAAACTTTCTCAGCTAAAGTTTTTCCAACAATAAAGTTAAATCCTTTAGAAGAAGCTTTAATATATTCATAATCTGGATTAACACAAGTTGCAACATTATCAATTAATGTCCAAGGCGTTGTTGTCCAAACAAGTAAGTAAGCATCTTCATCAACAAGTTTTAAAGGAACAATTACAGTATTAACAGAATCTTGCTGATATCCTTGAGAAACTTCATTTTGTGATAATTCAGTTCCACATCTAGGACAATATGGTAATACTTTATTACCATGATAAACTAATCCTTTATCAAAAATTTGTTTAAATAGCCACCATTCTGATTCTATATAATCATTTGTACAAGTAATGTATGGATTTTCACAATCAATAAACTGACCCATCATTTCTGTAACTTTTTTTACTTCATCTATATTAGAATCTGTTTCCTTATTACATTCTTTGCAAAAATTTTCAATACCAAATTTTTCAATATCAGATTTATTTTTAAAGCCAAGTTTTTTTTCTACATTTACTTCTATTGGCAATCCATGGGTATCTAAACCAATTTTTCTTAATACTTTATAGCCTTGCATAGTTTTGTATTTACATATAGAATCTTTGATTGTTTTAGCAAATACATGATGCAATCCTGGTTTAGCATTAGCATAAATTGGTCCATCATAAAATACAAAAGTAGGATTATTTTCTCTATTTTTTATAGTTTCATTTAATATTCCTTCAATTCCATTCCATGATTTTAAAATATCTTTTTCTACCAAATGGGCTTCTCTTTTGTCTAATTCTTTAAATTTTTTCATAACAATCTCCTTTTTATAATAAAAAAATCATAAACTAAAGGACGAATTATAAATCCGTGGTACCACCTTAATTTATGATTAAAATCATCTTTATACTTATAACGTAAGTAACCCGTTTATATTTACTAATTTCAATATAACACATCAAAAGTGATCTTCAAATATTATTTATTACTAATTCTCATCAGCCATTAGCTTTCTTTAAATAAATTAATATTGACGTCTTTCTCATTTGTTTTAATAACTTTATTATAATATTTTTAATTATTATTTGCAATTTTTTTTTACTTCATTTATTACATTTTTGTTCTATAGATCTTTAATAAACATCTATTTCATTATTAAATTAAACAAATCATCTAAAGCATGCTTTTGACCATATTTCTTTAAAGCTTTCTGCATATTTTTTAATATTTTATCATTGTTGGCAATTTCTTTTAAATATTTAGCAAATTTATATGGATGAGAAGTTTTTATTGCAAATTTATTTTTTACTAAATATTTATAGTTTCCTTTTTCTTGGCCAGCATTTCTATTAATAATGAGCATTGGCTTATGCAAATATAAACATTCTGTAACTGTTAGTCCCCCAGGTTTAGTAACTACTAAATCACTTGCATACATATATTCATAAACATTATTTACATACCCTAATATTTTAATATTTTTACAATTATTTTCTTTAGCAAGTTTAGAAACTTTATTTTTCAATTCTTTATTCTTCCCTGCTATAAATAAAATGTTAAAATTAGCATCGAAGTTTAAAGCTTTCTTTAAAAAAGCTAATGAACTTTTAGAATTGTTACCTCCCCCAAAAAACAAAATAGTTTTCCGATCGTTATCTAATTTTAATTTTCTTTTTAAATCATCTATATCTAAATCTTGCATAAAATTATCAGATAAAGGAATACCATATACTTTAATTTTATTTCTACTTATGCCCTTTTCTAATAAATCGTTTTTCATTTCTTTATTACTAACTATAATAGCTTCTTCACTTTTAATAGATTTAGTCCAAAATTCATGAATTTCATAATCAGTTATAATAGTACAAAGTTTACTATTAATTAAACCTTCTTTTTTATATTTCTCCATTAACATACTACCAAAATAATGTGTAGATATAACTACGTCAGGTTTATATTTAACAACTTCTTTTCTTAAGTTATTTTTATCATATAATTTATAACACATTTTTTTAGTTCCAATAGATCTATACTTATTATTATAAAATTTATATATTAATTCCCATATTATAGGAATTTTAGAAAACATTGTTTTTTCGAATATTTTTTTACTAACAGTTTTAATAAAAGGAGAACTATAATCTAAAATATCTATAGTTTTTACACTTATGTTTTCATCTTTTTTCTTAAAGCTTTTCTTTATATATTCAGCAACAATACGATGGCCATTACCATAAGTTGCGTAAACTACTAATATTCTTTTTTTCATAAATACCACACTCTTATTTTTAATTATAACAAAAAATATAAGATTTACTAGTATTTATATTCGTGATATATTTATTTTAAGAATAGAAAAAGGTGATTAAATGAATAAAGAAATATTTCGCGAATATGACATTAGAGGAATATATAATAAAGAATTATTTGACAAAGATGCTTATACAATAGGAAAAAGTTATGGAAGTATTTTACAAGAAAAATATGATCGAAAAGTATGTATAGTTGGACAAGATAATAGACTTTCTTCACCAGCGTTAGCTAAAAATTTAATAAATGGTTTATTAGATAGCGGTATTGATGTTATAGATCTAGGAATATGTACTACCCCAATGTTTTCATATGCTTGTTTAAAGACAAATACTATTTTTGGTATTATGGTTACAGCTAGTCATAATCCTAAAGAATATAATGGTTTTAAATTTACTTTTGATAATCTTGGCTTAGCTAGAGGAAAACAAGTATATGATTTTAGAGATTATACATTAAATGGAAAATTTTTATCAGGTAATGGAAATTTAAGTAATTTAAACATTTTGCCTTATTACTCTTCTTTAATAGAAAAAAATATAAATATGAATCAAAGAAAAATCAAAGTTGTTGTAGATCCAGGTAATGGAACAACTTCTCTCTTTGCTGAAAATATTTATAAAATGTTTAATAATTTAGATGTAACTATGATAAATAATGTTAGTGATCCTAATTTTCCAAATCATCATCCCGATCCTAATGTAGCTGAAAACATGATTCAGCTTCAAAATAAAGTTTTAGAAATCAAAGCTGATATTGGAATTGCTTTTGATGGTGATGGAGATCGTGTTGGTGTTGTAAATAATTTAGGTGAAATAGTTTCTACAGAATATCTAATGATTTTAGCAATTAGAAGTTTGATTAATAAAACAGATAATAAAACATTCTTATATGATGTAAAATGTTCTAAAGCTTTAGAAGATGAAATTATTAAATTAGGTGGAACTCCTCTATGCTATAGAACTGGAGCTTCATACACTAGATACAAAACTAATTTAGAAAAATTAATATTTGGTGGGGAATATTCTGGCCATTTATACTTTAATGAACGTTGGTTAGGCTTTGATAGTGGTATATATAATGGTCTTAGAATTTTAGAAATTTTAAGCAATTCTGATTTACAATTAAGTCAAATGTTTGACGATGTAAATAAATATGTAATCACACCTGAAATTAAAATAAAAGTTACTGATGAATCTAAAGAAAGCATTGTGAATAATATGAAAAAAGAATACATAAAGTTGGGATTTAAAATAAATGATATAGACGGTATTAAGGTAAGTTATGAAAATGGATGGGTATTACTTAGAGCAAGCAACACCACTCCTAATTTAACTATTAGAATCGAAGCAGATACTAAAGAAAATCAAACTATTATAAATAATCATTTTATGAGCTTATTAAAAAAACATTTAGATTAATTTCTAAATGTTTTTTGTATCTTTAATTATAGACTCTAAAGCTAAGTATATCATATCATCTAGAGCTTTTTCTCGATCTTCAACACTTACTTCTTCTGATGATTCATGAGTATCTACTACGGTAAGTAAACAGGATGCATGTCTATTAAATTTAGTAGCAACAGTAAATAAGCCGAATGCTTCCATTTCACAGGCACTAAATTCTTTATTTTGATGAAGTTTGCAGAAATTATTAAAATCTACGTAATGATCAAATACATCACTAGTGACTATATCGCCTTCTATTATTGGAATATTTAGTTCTTTTGATGTTTCTACTATAGCTTTATTTAATAATGCTGAAGGATATCTAGTAAAATTATCTTCTTGAACCATTAAATTATCATAAGAAGAAATGCTGCTTGAAGAAGTTGCTAATATAGTATCTTTAATCTTAATTCCTTTTTTTGATGATCCACAAGAACCAACTCTAATTATTTTTTGAACATCATAAAAATTGAATAGTTCATAGGCATATATACCAATACTAGGAACGCCCATTCCAGAAGCAAATATTGTAACCTTGGTATTCTTATAGTAACCAGTATACGCAAACATATTGCGAATTTTATTAACTAACTTCGGATTATCTAAATATTTTTCAGCAATATATTTTGCTCTTAAAGGATCTCCTGGCATTATTACTAGTGGTGCAATTTCATCTTTTTTACTTTCAATATGTGGTGTCATTTTTATTCCTCCTCTATTTTAAAACACTCTATATCATCTTTTGTTAAGTTCATATTGATATCATTAACATACAAATATGCCAATATATCATTTTCATTTATATAGTCATTGATATTTTTATTAATAACTATTCCTACACTATAATCCAAAATATCATCTTTGCTTTTTCTAAAGCATCCTATTTTGCTAGCTAATAAAGCAATTTTTTGTGCATCAATTGATTTTAAAATTCCTGAACATGAAGATTTTATTTCTATTTTTTTATCACTAACTTTAATTTTAGATAAATCTCCTTTTTGAGCAGTTACAAACTCTAAAAATTTATTATAAGCTTGTTTGTTTTCTAAAACTTCTTGTGCTTTTTGATAACTTTCGTCATATGAAATATTTAAAGCCATACTAATTAGTGTTGCTGATAATTTTAAACAAAGATTAGTTAAATATCCTTGTTTTCCTTTTAAAATATCAATAACTTCTAATATTTCTAAGCTATTGCCAATATTATTGCCTAAAGGTATATTCATAGCATCAATTACAGTTTCAACATTCTTGTTATATTTTTTTCCGATTTTTTTAACAATGGTATCAAATTTCAAAGCTTCTTCTTTTGTTTTCATTAAAGCGCCTTTTCCATATTTGACATCTAATAAAATATGATCTGCTCCGCTAGCAAGCTTTTTACTCATAATACTTACAGCAATTAACCCCAGTGAGCAAGCTGTAGATGTAACATCACGTAAAGCATATATAACTTTATCCATAGGGACTAATTTATTACTTTGACTAATGTTAGCAAAGCCCACTTTCTCTACTTGATTTAAAAATTCTTCTTCAGTCAAATTAACATCAAATCCAGGAATACTTTCAAGTTTATCAATTGTTCCACCAGTTAATCCCAATCCTCTACCGCTCATCTTAGCCATTTTAAGACCACACGAAGCCACTATTGGTCCAATTACTAAAGTTGTTTTATCTCCTACTCCCCTGTTGAATGCTTGTCCACTACAATTCCTGAAATATTAGATAAATCTAGAATATCTCCACTTTTTAAGAATATATCAGTCAAATCAAAAATTTCTTGGTCGTCCAATTCGTTTATACATATTGCCATTAGTAAAGCACTCATTTGATAGTCTGGTATTTTTTTATTTAAATAAGCATTAAATGCATAATCTAATTCTTCATAAGATAGTTGTTGTTTTAATCTTTTCTTATCTATAATAGCTAATATATCCATTGTTTAACCTCTACATTCTATTCCTTCAATTTCTACCTTAATATCATCATCACTTGTAATTTTAACACTTGCATCATCCGCAATAGTACATTTATCAGAATTTATATCTTCATAATATGGTGATAAATTATTTTTTATTTTATCTTTGCTATTTAATTTGTAAGTTATTGTATTTCCATTTTTATCACATATAGTACTATCATTAAAATTACAAGTTGGATTATCTAAAGCAAATGTTTTAGCAGCATCTTCTATTTGAGTTTTTGTAAATTCTCCAACATCTTTCTTTGATTTATTCATTATATTAACTACACTTAAAGTAGCCATTGTTAAAAGAACTCCTAATATGGCAATTACGGCAAGCAATTCAACTAAAGTAAAACCATTTTTATTTTTCATATCATCACCTACTATATTTTCATTATACCAAATATCCTGGACATTATAAAATATTTCTTGTATAATAGACATATCGTTTAACTTTATTTTTATTGAAAGAAGGAATTTATAAAATGAAAACAGAAGCTCAAACATCTGTGGTTGCTTTGGGTGGCCTAGGTGAAGTGGGTAAAAATATGTATGTTATTACCCATAATAGTGAAATAATTATAATTGACGCTGGTGTAATGTTCCCTGAAGATGAATTATTAGGCGTAGATTATGTAATTCAAGATGTTACATATTTAAAACAAAATGAAAACAAAATTAAAGGATTATTTATTACTCATGGTCATGAAGATCATATAGGTGGAATTTCCTTTTTATTGCAAAGTGTAAATATACCTACAATATATGCTCCTAAAATGGCTGTATCTTTAATAAGCAAAAAATTAGAAGATAAGAATATGTCTTACCAAAATATTGTAACCATTGATAAAGATAGTCATGTTAAAACAAAATATTTTAATATAGAGTTTGTAAATACAACTCACTCTATTCCAGATTCTTTTGCTGTTGTTGTTCATACTCCAAATGGTACAATCTTTTCTACGGGAGATTTCAAGTTTGATTTAAATCCAATTGGTCCAATGGCTGATTTACATAAAATGGCTAGACTTGCTGATCAAGGAATTAAATTACTTATGAGTGATAGTACTAATGCTTTAACTGAAGGTTATTCTAAAAGTGAAAGTGCAGTTGATGAAGCTTTAAGCGGAATTTTTGCTAAGCATCACGCTAGATTAATAATTGCCACATTTGCATCAAACGTTTTTAGAATTAAACATATTGTTGAAACTTGTAAAAAATACAATCGTAAAATAGTTGTTTTTGGTCGCAGTATGGAAACAAATATTAATTTAGCTTTAGACAATGGATTATTAGATGATAGATCTATGTTTATTGATTCAAATACTGCTAAAAATTTAAAGAAAAATGAAGTATGTATTTTGTGTACAGGATCTCAAGGAGAACCCCTTGCAGCTTTATCAAGAATTGCTAATGGAACTCATAAGCAAATTACTTTAATGAATGATGATTTAGTAGTTTTCTCTTCCTCTCCTATTCCAGGTAATGCCGCAAGTATTAATCGAATTATTAATAAATTATATTTAAAAGGTGTTAAAGTTTATACAAATTCTGAATTTAGTGATATCCATACATCTGGTCATGCTAAAGCTGAAGAATTAAAACTTATGTTACGTTTAATTAAACCAGAATATTTTATGCCAATGCACGGTGAATATCGAATGTTAAAGCAACACAAAGATTTAGCAATTTCATGTGGAATGAATCCAGACAATGTATTTGTTCTAAAAAATGGTGAAGAATTAATATTAGATAAAAACGGAGTTCACAAAGGTGGGAATGTTATCTCTGGAGATGTTTATGTTGATGGTTCTAGAATTGGTGATGTTGGAAGCGTTGTTATAAAAGACCGCAAATTAATGAGCAAAGATGGTATATTAGTTACAATTTTAAATATCAATGTTAAAACAAAAGAATTATTAATCAAACCAAACGTTACTACTCGTGGATTTGTTTTAGTAAATGAGAATGCAGAACTTATAAATAAAATAGAACGTAAAATTTCTGAAATAGTCAAAAATAATTTAGCTTCTAAAAATTATAATTATTTGGATTTAAAAAATCAAATTATTTTAGAATTAAGCCCATTTATAAATAATTTAACAGGAAGACATCCAATTATCTTACCTGTAATTATGGAAGTAAAATAGCATTAAATGCTATTTTTTTGTGCAATAAAAAAGCAACAATTTAACATTGTTACTTTTTTTAAAGTTCTATCTTTTTAAGTTTTACTGTTGCTATAATTCCTACTAAAGATAATATTCCTATTACTATACTCATAGCAAAATTATCATAAGTATTTGGATTTTTGACATTATCTTGGTTATTTTTATTTTCTTCTTTTACTGATACTTCATCTTTATATACTAAAGAATAAGTTGAAAATTTATCAGTTTCAAATGTTAAAGTATTATCATCATTAACTACTGTGTCTAAAATGTCTACTTTATTATCATGTAATCTAACTATATAATATTTTCTTGAGTATCCATCTGCTAATTTTGGTAAATTATTTGGAATATTAATTGTTGCTTTTAAAATTTTATTTGAAGTATTTAATTGTTCAATTTTTAAACTATCGTTTATTGTTCTAAATAAATCTATATTATAATAACCTGCTATATTATATTTATTTGCTATTGCAGTTTTAATTAATGTAAGGTCAGTTTCATTTATACTATTTTCATTTAATTCAGATATTTCAATAGTATTTTTTATTTCACTTTCTTTAGCAACAACTTTATCATTACTTCCTAAAATAGGATATTCATTTGCAGGATCTTTAGGATTACTCCCTAAAGTGCCATTTGTTATTTCTATATTAGCATTAGCCCCTGCTTTTAAATTATATGTTCCGCCATTTACAATGGTAACTGAATTATCATCTTCTGACCATTTATAATCCCAAATGGCATATCTTGTAATTGGTGTAGTTGTATCTTTTGCTGTTAATGTAAAGTTTCCGTCATTGATTGTTACTTTTTCTTTTCCACAAACGCTTCCCATGTTGCCAATAATTGCACTAGCTGGCGTATTCATTACAAATGTACCATTGTTGACTTCCATAATTCCATAATCATCATTTTTAATATATTTAGCATTTTCATTCATGGTAAATGTACCATTATTAATTGTTAAATTAGCAATAACATTATTTTTATTTTCAGAAGGATCTTTAAAACCATTGTCGATTAAAGAAGAGATCCCTCCGGTAATAGCAAAACTACCACCATTTATTTTCATATTTCCGTGGTTTAACACAACATAAAAACTATTTATATTGCCATTATTTTCTCTATAATAATTACCATCTAAAACAGTAAGTTCTCCTTCGTTATACAAAACAGCTTTTCCATTAGATGTATTATTAATATCACCTTTTCCTTTAATAGTAAGAGATGCATCTTTTTCTACTTTGATAGTATCATAACCATTTTTATTAGTTATGTTGTATCCTGCTAAATCTAATGTAACTTTGTTGCCACTTTTTACTACAATCCCATCATTAATATTATTTGATAACGTTAAATCTTTATCAATCTCTTGAGCATTTACAAAAGCGGGTAATGTTAAAGCTGAAGCTATCGCTAAAATACTTAAAATTTTTGTTTTCATATTTTTTCTCCTATCTACAATCATAAAACTTATAATCTACTTAAATTATAAATTAAAGAAATATTCATGTAAATAACAATTGAAAACAATTTGTAATATAATGTAAAGAAAAAGTAAAACATTTGAAAATGCTTTACTTAGTAAATTTTTTAGCTTTAACAAGACTCTTTTTCTCAACTTGAAATGATTTTAAATATTGTCTTAGAAAATACATTTTATTTAAATTATCAGTAAATACTAAATCAGCAAATTCTAAGGCTTGTTCTAAATATATTTCATCATAGTCTAAGATTAAATCAACATCATCATAAATTTCATTTTTTTGTACTCTTGCATCTACTACATCTTTATTAAAATTATTATTAGTAGAACATAAGAGAATATTAACTAGTAAATTAACATTATTTTGCCAAATAATAGGATTTAATGTTCCATTAGGGCAGCGAAATTCAATTGTATTATTTAACTCTTTAATTCTAGAAGAAGTAATATTGCCAAAATTAATAGCTCTATTTCTTATTCCACCTACTTTTTTGATAATATCATCCAAAATAAAAATTTCATTTTCTGTTTCATTTTGAGGATTTATTTCTTGATATTTTTTTAGTATCTCATCATACTTTTTATCAAAAGTATATTTAACTGGCTTTGAATATTTCATACTTAATCTTGCAGATGTATATTCGCCATAGGTAAAACGAAAAATAATATTTTCATAAGCTTGCCATAGTCTAATAAAATTCAACCAGTTAGTTGGCTGATTTTTTAGAAGATGTGCACCTACATGAATATGCCCACCGCATTGATTATCAATGACAGCATGTGGTGTAACATAAGAACATATTTGTTTTACTGTTTCCCACGTTTCACTATTGTCTCTTAAAATAGGAGACGTTATTTCTCTTCCTTCAATTAAGGAATAATCGTAGCCTAAACGCCATTTTTTGTTTAAATTGCTATCACAAAGTTCTTTTTTAACAGCATCATAATCAGCATGCTCAAATTCTATTTCTAAGCCGAAAGTAACATCTTTATCAAATCCTAAATTCTCTCTTAATTTTAAATAACTACCATTTAAATCATCAAGAAATTTATTTAATTCTTCTTGGTTCATTGTATCCATATTGACCCTTGAAGGCGCTTAAGGTAATGCGATAGGAAAAGGAATACTTTCAGTTAAAATGACTTGATTCAAAAACATATTAACGGCACTAGACATAGAAACACCAAGCTGAGATAATACTTTTTCAGCGTTTTCTTTTATTTCTGGATTAATTCTTAAATTAAGTGTTGTACTTTTTTCCATAGATGTCCCTCCTTGTACTAATAATTGTACGTAAATGTAAATACAAAACAATAAAATATCAAATTTATTATTGAAGAAGATTATTCAATATATATATTCGCTTTTATTTGGTTTTTTTCTTTTTTTAAATAAATTAAAATAGTGATTGTTTTTTCTTATAAATTTGCTATTTAGGGATGGTTCATGTAACATATATAAAATGAGGGATGAATATGAATAGTGAAATGGTTATTTTAATGCCAGTCTATAATCCAAACGAGAGGATTGTAAACTACGTTAAAAAATTAAAAGAGAATAATTATCAAGTTATTTTGATTAATGATGGTTCAAAAAGTGAATATCATT
>OLOA01001012.1_pt1 | contig 29309 bp, 22 predicted proteins | sample 1672201 | NCBI WGS metagenome assembly OLOA01 (sample SAMEA3136658, study PRJEB25190) | human gut metagenome
ACTCAGGTGTCACCCATCACCTGTCACCTATGTGCCGACCCAACACACGGCGTCACTCCCGCACAACTGCCCAGCTAACGACGTCTTCACACCGGCGGCACGCCACACTCAGTGGTCCGCGACCACTCCGGGGCCGTGCAGCGGGCACAGGGTCACCGCTCCGCCGGTGAGTCCGAGGAAGCGTTCGGCTGCGCTCAGCAACTCAACGAGGGTCTCCGGGTGCGCAAGCGAATAGACCGACGCACGTCCCTGCGGACGCACTGCGACCACGCCGGCGTCACGCAGCACGATGAGGTGCTTCGACACGGTGCTCTGCGACAACCCCAGGTGAGCGGTGAGGTCGACGACACGGTGCTCGCCCAGCTGCAGGTGGTGCAGGATGATCAGCCGATTCGGGTCGCCCAGGCTGTGGAAGAGGTCCGCCGCAGGCACCATTGCCTCGGTCGTGACGGGTTCACGGCAGTCATTGTCCGCCGGGTCCTGGTCCCCGGATGGTGCCGTGTCCATGGCCCAATCGTAGCCAGCGACGACCGGGCCGCCCGGGCAACGGGTGATGGCCGACACCCTTGCAAATAATCGCCATCCTTCGCTAGCATCGTTATTCAGCGATGTTAAGGCCAGTCCTCGCCCCCCCACCGAACCACACCAGCCCCCGACGACCCTGAGACCCACACCGATCCCGTGCACATCACCCGCCGCACGTCTACCCACGCACGCCTACTGACACGCACCAACCCCCCCCCCACGCACCAGCCGACCCACACCCCGGCACTGCCCCGACCAAGGAGGACCCCCGGTGGAAGCACCCCAGCACAAGGACGGGCGCGCCACGCGACGCCCCGGCCGACACAAGGACCGACACAAGGACCGACACAAGGACCACGACCACGGCCCCGGCGCCGCCGAGCTCGCCGGGCGTCCGGGCGATTTCCGCAAGCGACTGTGGCTCACCTTCGCCATCACCGCGACGATCGTCGTCGCGCAGGCGGTCGGCTCGGTGCTCACCGGGAGCCTGGCCCTGCTCACCGACACCGCGCATGCGCTCACCGACGCGTCCGGACTGCTGGTGGCCCTGGTCGCGGCAACCCTGATGCTGCGCCCGGCCACGTCCAAACGCACCTGGGGCTTCCGGCGCATCGAGGTGATCGCGGCGCTCGGCCAGGCCACCCTGCTGCTCGTCGTGGGCCTGTATGCCGCGATCGAGGGCGTGCGGCGCCTCGTGAGCCCGCCGGAAGTACCCGCCAACGAGCTGTTGGTCTTCGGCGTCGTCGGCCTGGTGGCGAATGTCATCGCGATCGTGGTGCTGTCGTCCAGCCGCGACGCGAACTTCAACATGCGCGCCGCGTTCCTCGAAGTGCTCAATGACGCGCTGGGCTCCCTGGGCGTGATCGTCGCGGCCATCGTGATCGCCACCACGGGCTTCCAGCGTGCGGACGCCCTCGCCGGGCTGTTCATCGCCGCCCTCATCGTGCCGCGGGCCTTCACGCTGATGCGCGAGACCACCCGGGTGCTCATGGAGTTCGCCCCCGATGACCTCGACCTTGACGAGGTGCGCGCCCACATCCTGGGGCTCGACCACGTGCGCGAGGTGCACGACCTGCATGCGTCCACCGTCGCCACCGGCCTGCCGACGATCACCGCCCACGTCGTGCTCGACGACGAATGCCTCACCGACGGCCACGCCGCCGATGTGCTGCGTGACGTGCGCGAATGCGTCGCGGAGCACTTCCCGGTGGCGGTGCACCATGCGACCATCCAGATCGAGCCCGGAGGCCCCAGCGCGTGTGCGCACGGAATCTGCGAGCCCCTTGCCGTCGGCCACGCGGACCGGTCATAGGGGACCCTTGCCGGGCGGACGACGTGGAGGGCGGTCCTTTTTTCTGTCGCGGGGTGCTGGTGTCGACGTTGCTGGTGTCGGTGCGCGTGGTCACCCCGTCCGGGCGTGATCGGTATGAAGCCCCACTAACTGGACACCTGTGCGGCGTCATTCCCGCACAACTGCCCACTCAGTGACAGTTCGGGTTGCCGCGCCCGGCTTCTGCCGGCCTCCCAGCCAATCCTCAGGCCGCAACCGTCTCGGTCCCGGACGCACCAACCTCCTGCTCATCGGCGTCGGTCAGTGGCGTCTCGAGGTCCTCCCCGGGAACCACCGCCGGCACGGTGCGCGCGCCCAACAGCGGCTCGAGCCACACCGCGTCGCCCTCCAGGATGCCGCTGGTCTTGTGCACGGTGCGGGTGAGCTGCACCGTCACCTCCGGCTGGCCCGGCTCGGTGGGACGCACCGTGAGGCGCACCTCGAAGCCGATGCGCTGCACCCGCTCGAGGATGCCGGGGATGGCACCGGGACGCGGCTCGGCGTGCACCCGGATGTCATGGGGACGGATCAGCTGACCATCCAGGGTGGTGGTGTCGCCGAGGAAGCCCATCACGAAGCGGTTGGCGGGCTCGTCGTACAGCTCCTCGGGCGCGCCGATCTGCTCGATGCGCCCGCGGTTGATCACCACCACCGACTGCGCCAACTCCAGCGCCTCCTCCTGGTCGTGGGTGACGAACACGGTGGTCACCTGCATCTGCTCGTGCAGGCGCGCCAACCATTCGCGCAGCTCCTTGCGCACCTTGGCGTCCAGGGCGCCGAAGGGCTCGTCGAGCAGCAGCACCTTGGGACGCACCGCCAAGGCCCGGGCCAGCGCCATCCGCTGGCGTTGGCCGCCCGACAGCTGGGCGGGCAGGCGGTCGGCGAACTGACTCAGGTGCACCAGCCCCAGCAACTCATCGACGCGCTCGGCGATCTCGTCCTTGGGGCGCTTGCGCACGGTCAGGCCGAAGCCGACGTTCTTGGCCACGCTCATGTGCTTGAACGCCGCATAGTGCTGGAAGACGAAGCCGATGTCGCGCTTGCGGGCGGGCACCGTGGTGGTGTCGGTGCCCCCGATCACCACCGTGCCGGTGTCGGCCTTCTCGAGCCCGGCGATGATGCGCAGCAGCGTCGACTTGCCGCCGCCGGACGGCCCGAGCAGCGCGGTGATCTCGCCGGTGGGAATGGTCAGGTTGATGTCAGTCAGGGCCGCGAAGTCGCCGAACGACTTGTTGAGGCCCTCGATTTCGATGCTCATTTTGCGGTCTCCTTGGGACGAAGGATCGAGACGACGATGATCGAGATCACGGTCGCCAGGGTGAGCAGCAGGGCCACCGTGTAGGCCGTCTGCTGGTCGAAGTTCTGATAGGTCTCCTCCACGGCGAGCGTGGCGGTCTGGGTGAGCTGCGAGACATTGCCCGAGACCACCTTCACGGCGCCGAACTCGCCCAGCGAGCGGGCCAGCGACAGCACGACGCCATAGACGACGGCCCACTTGATGCCGGGCAGGGTGATGCGCCAGAACGCCTGCCAGCCGCTGGCGCCCAGCGAGTTGGCGGCCTGTTCCTGGTCGTCGCCGATCTCCTGCAGCACCGGGACGAGCTCGCGGATCATCAGTGGCAGTGACACGAAGACGGTGGCGAGCACCATGCCGGGGGTGGCGAAGATGATGCGGTAGCCGGCATGGAACAGGGCCCCGCCCAGGGCGGCGTCCTTGGCGTACACAAGGGTGAGCGCCAGGCCGACGACCACCGGCGACACCGACATCGGCAGGTCGACGAGCAGCGACAGGATGCGTCGTCCGGGGAAGCGGTAGCGCACCAGCAGCAGCGAGATGCCCACACCGAACACCAGGTTGATCACCACCGCGATGCCGGCGACGATCGCGGTGAGGCGCAGCGCCGAGGTCACCTGGGGGCTCGACAGGGTCTGTGCCACCACGCCGAAGCCCGACGAGAAGGTGTTGCGCACCACCAGGGCCACCGGCCAGGCGACCAGCAGCGTCAGATAGGCGATGGCGAACAGTCGTAGGCCCCATTTCACGGGGCGGGGTTCACGAATCACGACGGGCCGCCTTCCTGCGGATCACATCGAGCCCGAAGATCGCGAGGGCCGCGATGATGAGCATTCCGGTGGCCAGCGCCGACGCGGAGACCAGGTCGCCATTCTCGATATGGCTGAGCACGCGCACGCTGACCACCTCGGTGCGGTTGGGCAGGTTGCCCGACAGCAGCACCAGCGAGCCGTACTCGGAGATGCCGCGGGCGAAGGACAGCGCGGCACCCGAGGTGATGGCCGGCACCAGGGACGGCAGCACCACCTTGACGAAGATCGTCGGCTGGCTGGCGCCGAGCAGGCCGGCCGCCTCCTCGACGTCGGTGTCCAGTTCCTCGAGCACCGGCTGCACCGCCCGCACCACGAAGGGCAGGGTGACGAAGGCGAGCGCGAACACCACCGCCCAGCGGGTGTTGGCGATGTCGATGCCCAGTGGCGAGCCGTCGCCGTACAGCGACAGCAGCACCAGGCCGGCGACCACGGTGGGCAGCGCGAAGGGGATGTCGATCACCACGTCGAGCACCGAGCGTCCCCAGAAGCGGTCGCGCACCAGCACCCAGGCGATCAGCGTGCCCACCACCACGTTTAGGGCGGTGACCAGCAGCGAGATGCCGGAGGTGAGCAGGATGGCGTTGAGGGTCTGCTTGTTGGTCAGCGCCGCGACGAACGGTCCGACGCCACCGCTGGCGGCCGTGCCGACCACCGCGGCCAGCGGGATGAGCACCAGCAGGCTGAACCACAGCACCGCCACGCCCAGGCCGATGCCCGACGAGCCGGTGAGGGCGCGACGCCCCGACTTCGATTCGCCTCCGTTGCCCTTCCCGCCGCCGGAGCGACGCAGACGGGAGCGCAGGGCGTCCCAGACAGCACCCAGCAGGGCGCGCGAGGCGGGTGTCTCGCCGGCGTCGGTGCGTGCGGGACGCGTGGCGCGGGCGGGGATCTCCGTGGCCCCGGCGATGCCGGTGACCCCCGAGATGACGGTGTCGGAGGCCAGCAGGCCGAGGCCCAGCTGACCCGGGCCATGTTGGCCCAGACCGTGTTGACCCACACTGTGTTGACTCATGAGCTAGCCACCTTGCTGAGGAGTTTGGTGACCAGGCCACCGTCTGCGAAGAACTTCTTGTTGACCTTTGACCAGCCGCCGAAGTCCTTGTCGATCGTCAGCAACCGGTCCGGCGTCGGATAGGGATTGCCCGGGTCATTGGCGCCCACCACCTGGGCGGGCACCGCACCGGCGAGCGGACGGAAACCGAAGCCGGCGAGCACGCCCTGACCCCGCTCGGAGTGGGCGAAGTCCAGCCAGGACGCCGCCGAGGCGCTCTGGGCATTGGTGAGCACGGCGCCCGGGTTCTCGATGGTCAGGGTGTCGTCGGGAACGATGTAGTCGAACACGCCGGGGTTCTTGTGCCGGGCCAGGATGGCCTCGTTCTCATAGGAGATGAGCACATCGGCATTGCCCGAGGTGAACGCGGTGGTGGCGTCGCGGCCGCTGCCGGGCAGCGAGACGGTGTTGCCGAGCACCTTGCCCAGGAAGTCCTCGGCCTGGTCATCGTGCTTGCCGTCGGCGCCGACGTGGGCCCAGGCGGCCAGGATGTTCCAGCGCGCCGACCCCGATGAGCTCGGATTGGGGGTGACCACCTTCACGTCGGGGCGGGCCAGGTCGTCCCAGCCGGTGATGCCCAGCGGATTGCCGGGACGCACCACCAGCACCACCACCGACTTGGTGACGATGCCGTTGTGAGCGCCCTTCTTCCAGTCCTGGGAGACCAGGCCCTTGTCGACCAGGCGGGTCATGTCCGACGACAGCGAGAAGTGCACGAAGTCGGCGGGCAGCCCGTTGGCGACATTGCGGCTCTGCTCACCCGACGCACCGAAGGAGGTCTGCACCTTCACCCCGGAGCCGCCCGGGGTGGTGCCCCATTCTGCGGCCAGGCCGAGGTCGGCCTCCGAGAGCACGGCGAAGCCGACGATGGTCAGCTGGCCGGCGCGCGTGCCGGCCGAGGCGAGGTTGGAGCAGCCCGCGAGCGCCGAGGCGCCGAGTGCGGAGGCACCCACCACGGCGCTGACGCCGAGCAGGAAGCGCCGCCGGCTCACCGGACGGGGTCCGGGGCTACCGGATGCGTGCGCAGCACCCCGGGGCACTGCGGTGGGGAATCGTGAGGTCATTGATCGGGGGTCTCTCGTTGGTGGTGGCCGGATGGTCAGCCGCCATCACCCGCAGCCGGAAGCCGCGCAGCCCGATCAAGTGGTGGGAAACCCAGTGGTGGGTCCGGAGCTGGTTCCTGTCGTATCCCAGAGCATGGGATCGTGCGACATGGGGATGTTGGTCACATGGTTGCGCCACTCCCCGGGGGCCCTCGGCCTCGCCTGATCGGGTGCGCCAACCGGTTTGGACGGGGTCAGCGGCACACGGGGCACAGACAACAACACAGCGCGCGGCGCATCGACGGCGCCTGCCTCTGCCGTGTGATCATGACCGGAACTATAGGTCACACAATGGGTGGTTCTTGCAATCCAGGAGACACATTGGTGCCAATTCGCCCCCGCCGACACCGGGTGGCCCCTCACCTCTGGCCCACCCTTGACGCGGGTATTCCCCCTAGTCACAGCCATGTTCGTGACGTCCGGACGGCCGTTTCGACAATGCCTCGAATTAACCCGGATTTCACTCGGCGGCCGTCTCACACCCGGATACCCGGCCATTGTGGACACCGTGATTGCCGGCCTTGAATGCTCTGCTATTGTGGCGCCATGCTTACCGGAACCCATCCCACGATGCGTCGGGCCGTTGCCCTGCGCAGTAGGCTCGTGGCTTCCGATGTGTGTTGTCGGCTCGCCTGATCGCGCGCCCAGCACTTTCTCTCTCCCCTTTTCGCCGGGCTCGTGTGCCTGACGACTCCTGTGTATCGGTGTGCGCTGGCATACGTGGCTCCTGATCAAGGACATCAATCCGATGACAGCATCGAAACCCTCCCCCCGTTCCCGCAAGGACGCCGCCGCCACGGCGAAGGCAAGCACCGACCAGGCAGCCGCCGATCCCGCGCAGTCGCCCGCCACGACGCCCGCGCCCCCGGCACGCAAGCCGTCGCTGAAGAAGTCCAACAAGCGTCCCGAGGGCCAGTGGGCGGTCGACGGCCACGAGCCGCTCAACGCCAACGAGGTGGTCAAGGCCGCCGATGACGGGCTCCACGTGCGTCCCCGCATCATCGACATCTACTCCAAGACCGGCTTCGATTCGATCCCCGAGGACGACCTGCAGACGCGCTTCCGCTGGTGGGGCCTGTACACGCAGCGCAAGCCGGGCCTGGACGGCACCGCGAACGCCACGATGAGCGACACCGAGCGTTCCGACAAGTACTTCCTGCAGCGCATCCGCATCGACGGCATGCCGCTGAGCATCCAGCGGCTGCGCGTGCTGGCGTCGATCTCCACCGACTTCGGACGCGACACCGCCGACATCACCGACCGGCAGAACCTGCAGGTGCACTGGATCGACGTGGCCGACCTGCCCGAGATCTGGCGTCGGCTCGAGTCGGTGGGCCTCGACACCGTGCACACCGCCGGTGACGCGCCCCGCGCCTTCACCGCCTCCCCGGTGGCCGGCGTCTCGGCCAACGAGATCGTCGATCCCACCCCGGTGATCGCCGAGATCCGCGAGAAGTGGATCGGCACCGAGGAGGTGTCGAACCTGCCGCGCAAGTTCAAGACCTGCTTCACCGGCGACCCCAGCCTGGACGTGGCCCACGAGCTCAATGACATCTCGTTCGTCGGCGTGCGCCATCCCGAGCTGGGCCCCGGCTTCGACATCTGGGCCGGCGGCGGTCTGTCCGCCAACCCGCACCTGGCCGAGCGGCTGGGCGCCTTCGTGACCGCCGACGAGGCGGCCGAGGTGTGGCACGCGATGATCCTGGTGTTCCGCGACTACGGCTTCCGTCGCCTGCGCAACAAGGCCCGCATGAAGTTCCTGGTGGAGGCCTGGGGCGTCGAGAAGCTGCGTGACGTGCTGGAGCGCGAATACCTCGGCCACAAGCTGGCCGACGGCCCCGCCCCCGAGGCACCCACCGAGCCGGGCGACCACATCGGCGTGCACGACCAGAAGAACGGCCGCAACTACGTCGGCTTCGCCCCCACCGTGGGACGCCTGTCGGGCACCATCCTGGCCAAGGTCGCCGACGCCGCCGAGAAGGCCGGCTCCGACGACGTGCGCTTCACGCCCTACCAGAAGCTGCTCGTGCTCGACGTGGAACCCGACCGCGTCGACCAGCTCGTGGCCGACATGGAGGAGCTGGGCCTCACCGCCCATCCCAAGCCGTTCCGCCGCAACACGATGGCCTGCACCGGCATCGAGTTCTGCAAGCAGGCGTTCACCGAGACCAAGGCGCCGGCCGCGCGCATGGTCGACGACCTGGACACCCGCCTGGCCGATGTGACGCTCCCGGGCCCGATCACGCTGAACATGAACGGATGCCCGCATTCCTGCGCCCGCATCCAGGTGGCCGACATCGGTCTGAAGGGCCAGCTGACCCGTACCCCCGAGGGCGAGACGCAGCAGACCTACCAGGTGCACCTGGGCGGCGGACTCGTCTCGTCGAACCGCGACGATCCGGGGCTGGGCCGCACCGTGCGTGGACTCAAGGTCACCCCCGATGACCTCACTGACTATGTCGAGCGCCTCACGCGTCGCTTCCTGGAGCAGCGCGCGGACGACGAGAGCTTTGCCCAATGGGCACACCGAGCCGAGGAGGACAGCCTTCGATGAGCACCCAAACACAGGCCACACCCACACCAGTGAGCCACGGCCCCGGACGCAAGCGTTCGGTCGCCGAGCTGAAGGCCCTGGTGGAGCAGGCGAACATCGCACTTGCCGACGCCACGGCCGAGCAGATCGCCACCTGGGCCGACGAGACCTTCGGCAAGTCGCTGGTGGTCGCCTGCTCGATGGCCGGCGACACCGTGCTGCCGCACCTGGTCTCGCAGCATGCGCCGGGCGTCGACGTGCTGTTCCTCAACACCGGCTACCACTTCGCCGAGACCATCGGCACCCGTGATGCCCTCATCGACTCCATCAACGCCAACATCTTCGATGTGACGCCGGTGCAGACCGTCGCCGAGCAGGACGCCGAGTACGGCGAGAAGCTCTACGAACGCAATCCCACCCTGTGCTGCCAGCTGCGCAAGGTGGAGCCGATCAACCGCGAGTTGGCCGGCTACGAGGCCTGGGTCACCGGGATCCGGCGCGAGGACAACGCGAACCGCGCGCATGCCGGCGTCGTCGAATGGGATGAGACCCATCAGATGGTGAAGGTGAACCCGCTGGCCGCCTGGAGCTTCGACGACGTGCTCGAGTACGCGTCGATCCACCAGGTGCCGATCAACCTGCTGCTCACCGCCGGCTACCCGTCCATTGGTTGCGAGCCCTGCACGCAACCGGTTGCCGAGGGTGAGGAACCCCGATCCGGCCGCTGGGCCGGCATCGCCAAGACCGAGTGCGGACTGCACCTGTGACCGCCACAGAAAGAGAGTCATCAACCGTGAACAACCCGCCGTTGGAATCATCGCTCGTCGACACGGCGACCACCGATTCCTTCATCCCCTCGGGCACCGGAGCGTCCATCTTCGGCCAGCCCACCAGCTCCCCCGAGAGCCTCCGCGGGGCGACGTCCGCCGGCCAGCCGGCCAGCAACCATGCCTCGCATGACACCTCGGGCGCGCTCAGCCACCTGGCCGCGCTGGAAGCCGAATCGATCCACATCTTCCGCGAGACCGTCGGCGAGCTGGAGCATCCCGTGCTGCTGTTCAGCGGCGGCAAGGATTCCGTGGTGATGCTGCACCTGGCCGCCAAGGCCTTCTGGCCCGGACGCGTGCCCTTCCCGCTGTTGCATGTTGACACCGGCCACAACTTCCCCGAGGTGCTCGCCTACCGCGACGCCACCGCCGAGCGGATGGGGTTGCGCCTGATCGTGGCCAAGGTGCAGGACTACATCGACGACGGACGGCTCCAGGAGCGTCCCGACGGCACCCGCAATCCGCTGCAGACCCAGCCCCTGCTCGACGCCATCGCCGAGGGCGGTTTCGACGCCGTGTTCGGTGGCGGACGCCGTGACGAGGAGAAGGCGCGCGCCAAGGAGCGCATCGTGAGCCTGCGCGACGAGTTCGGCCAGTGGGACCCGCGCAACCAGCGTCCCGAGCTGTGGAACCTGTACAACCCGCGTCACCAGCCCGGTGAGCACGTGCGGGTGTTCCCGCTGTCGAACTGGACCGAGCTGGACGTGTGGAACTACATCGCCGACCAGCACATCGAGCTGCCCAGCCTGTACTACGCCCACGACCGTGAGGTGTTCGAGCACAACGGCATGCTGCTGCCGGTGTCGCCGGTGACGGCGCCGGGGGCCGACGAGCCGGTGAGCGTGCGCCATGTGCGCTACCGCACCATCGGCGACATGTCCTGCACCGGCGCTGTGCTGTCCGAGGCCGAGACCATCGACGACGTGCTCGTCGAGGTGGCCACCACCCACATCACCGAACGTGGCGCGACCAGGGCGGACGATCGTCTGTCGGAGGCCGCCATGGAGGACCGCAAGAAGGAAGGCTACTTCTAACAATGAGCACTCTTACTGACACCACAGTCAATCCCGAGGCGGCCCTGACGCAGCGCACGCTGCTGCACCTGGCCACGGCCGGATCGGTGGACGACGGCAAGTCGACCCTGGTCGGGCGCCTGATGTACGACTCGAAGGCGGTGCTGGCCGACCAGCTGGAAGCCGTTGAGCGGGTGAGCCACGACAAGGGACTCGGCACCGTCGACCTGGCGTTGCTCACCGATGGCCTGCGGGCCGAGCGCGAGCAGGGCATCACCATCGACGTCGCTTACCGCTATTTCTCCTCGGCCGAGCGCAGCTACATCCTGGCCGACTGCCCCGGGCACGTGCAGTACACGCGCAATACGGTGACCGGATCGTCGACCGCCGATGTGCTCGTGCTGCTGGTTGACGTGCGCAAAGGCGTGCTTCAGCAGACACGGCGACACCTGGCCGTGGGTGCCCTGCTGCGGGTGCCGCATGTGATCGTTGCGGTGAACAAGATCGACCTGGTCGATTTTGACGAGGCGGCCTATGCACCTGTGGAAAAGCAGATCCGCGAAGTGGCCCACGAGGTGGGTCTCGATGACATCACGGTAATCCCCACCAGCGCGCTCACCGGCGCCAACATCGTGGACCGTTCCGACGACCTGCCCTGGTACACGGGGCCGAGCCTGTTGGAGCTGCTCGACAACCTGGACCCGGTGCCCGACGCGGTGGAGGGCTTCCGGCTGCCGGTGCAGCTGGTGCTGCGTCCCCAGGGCGGCGCGCTTGATCCGCAATATGTCGAGTACCGCGCCTATGCCGGTGAGATCTCGGCCGGGCGCGTACACGTGGGCGATCCGGTGGTGGTCCTGCCGTCGGGCCTGCGGTCGACGGTGGCCGGTATCGACCTGGCCGGCGAGCAGCTCGACGAGGCGGTGGCGGGCCAGTCGGTGTCGCTGCGTCTTGCCGACGAGATCGACGCGCCGCGCGGCTCGCTCATCTCCTCGGTGGCCGACGCCCCCGAGCCGGTGAAGCAGTTGGAGGCCACGGTTGCCTGGATGGCCGAGAAGCCGCTGCACCCGGGCGCGCGCGTGCTGCTCAAGCACGGCACGTCAACGGTGAAGGCGATCGTCAGCCAGATCGTCGGCAAGCTTGACCTCGACGAGATGGCGCCGGTGACCACCGACACGCTGGAGCTCAACGACATCGGACGCGTCAGCATCAGGCTGGCCGCTCCGGTGATGGCCGAGAGCTACCTGGAAACCCGCCATGGGGGCGCATTCGTGCTCATCGACCCGCAGTCCGGATGGACGCTGGCTGCGGGGATGGTGCGCGGCCACGAGGTGTTCGGGGACTCCCTGGAGCCCGAACCCGACTGGCAGATCTGAGGTTTGGCCTGGCGGGGCCGAAACCTCGGTGAGGGAAGAGAGACTGTGGCCCGGACGATGATTTCGTCCGGGCCACAGTGCTGTCCGGCTGCGTGGTTCCGCAGGTGTGGGCCTGCATGTGTGGGCCTGCGCGTGGGGGCCTGCATATGGGGACCGCAGGTGTGGACAGCGTGGGGGTTGTTGGCCTGCCATGGCCGGGGTGACTCGGCCGCGGCAGGCCCTGATCATGTGTGGCGGCTACGGGTGACGGGGTGAGCCGTCGCGTCTGGAGCTGCGGCGACGGGTTCAGCCGTCGCGTCCGGAGCTGCCGGCGACGGGTCCGGCCGTCGCGCTTACAGCTGATCGTGCTCGTCAAGGTCGTCGGCGGTGATGTCCTGGCCGTCCTCGAGCGCGGTGATCTCACCGACCCGGCGGGCGTGGCGTCCACCCTCGAAGTCGGTGGCAAGCCACACGTCGACGATCTCCTCGGCCAGGCCGTCGGCGACCACGCGTCCGCCCAGGGCAAGCGCGTTGGCGTCGTTGTGGGCGCGCGACATGCGGGCGGCGTAGACGTCGGAGGTGATGGCGCAGCGGATGCCGTGCACCTTGTTGGCCGAGATGCCGATGCCCACGCCGGTGCCGCAGACCACGATGGCCGTGGCGGCCTCGCCGTCGGCGACCTTGCGGGCGGCGGCCGCCCCATAGATCGGGTAGTCGACGCTCTCAGTGCTGTGCGTGCCGACGTCGATCACCTCATGGCCCTTGCCCTGCAGGTATTCCTTGAGGTGTTTCTTGAGATCGAAACCGGCATGGTCGCTGCCCATCGCGATGCGCATTGTGCCTCCTGTGTGGCCCCGGCGTTGGGGCTGCGAGCGGTGCGGGCGCGGTCGATGCCGGGCCCATGTCCATTGTGCGTCGTCGCGGGGCACCCGCACATACGCCCGCAGCGATCGGCCATCCCCCAGTTGCCCCGGACCCAGTTACCCCGGACAAGGGGCCGCGTGGTAGATCCGGGCGCGCCGCGCGGCACATCTGGGCACGCTTATCTGGTCACTAACTGGGCAGTTGTGCGGCACGTGGTCACTCTCCTGGTCACTAACTGGACACCAGTGCGGGAATGACGCCGCACAACTGTCCGCTTAGCGGAGGTTCCGGCCCATCGATCCGGGATCAGGCGCGGCGGGCGGCGGGCGCGTCCCACACGGCAACCCAGCGCCACAGGGGCACCCGCCACCAGTGGGCACCGGGCAGGTTCCCCTCGATGAGCTCCCGGCTCTGCGTCCAGTTCAGGTCGGGTTCGGCGGTGAGCGTGTCGGGACGCCACCGGGTCTTGCCCAGGCCCAGCACGAGGTTGGCCGCCATGTCGCGGATCTCCAGGGGCCCGAAGGGGACGGGGCTGCGCGCGGTGTCGATCACCACCAGGCGTCCACCCGGCCGCAGCACGCGACGCATCTCCACCAGCCCCAGGTCCTCATTGAGGTGATGCAGCACCCCGACGCTCACCACGGCGTCGAAGCTGGCGTCGGGGAAGGGGAGCTGTTGGGCGTCGGCAAGCATGAAGTGCACGCCGGGCGCGTCGGGCGCCAGCACCTTGGCGTCGGCGTCGATGCCCACCACCTCGTGGCGAAGATCCTTGTCATCGAACGATTCCGGTGCCGGCTGGGGCTGCTTCAACCCGTCGCGACGTTCCCCCACGGGCACCGTGTCGCCGGTGGCCAGGTAGCGGGCCAGCGTGCCCTCGCCGCAGCCGACGTCGAGCACGACGCGATGCCCGTCGAGCAGTTCGGCGATGCGCGGGTAGTAGTGGGAGTTGTGGTTCCAGTGGCGGGCAAAGGGGTGTTGGTCAGCCATGTCGCCCGCCTCAGAGATGGGAGCCCAGCAGGGCGCCGATCACATAGGTGATGCAGATGGCCACCATGCCGCCGCCGATATTGCGGACGGTCGCGGCGCGCGTGGGGGAACCGCCCAGCTTGGCGCTCACCACGCCGGTGACGGCCAGCGCAAGTGCGGACGCGAGCACCGTGGCGAGCACGCGGGCGGATGGGGCCACCAGGGTGATCAGCAGCAGCGGCACCACGGCACCGATCGCGAAGCTCAGCATGGATGCGAAGGCAGCGGCCCACGGGTTGAGCAGCTCATCAGGGTCGATGTCGAGCTCCACCTCGGCGTGCGCGGCCAGCGCGTCGTGGTCGGTCAGCTCGACGGCCACCTGCCGGGCGAGGTCGTGGGAGATCCCCTTGGACTCATAGGCAGTGGTGAGTTGGTCGAGCTTGCCGTCGGGATCACGCTCCAGGGCGGCTCGTTCCTTGGCCAGACCCGAGCGCTGCGCGTCACGCTGGGTGCTCACCGAGACGTATTCGCCGGCGGCCATGCTCATGGATCCCGACACGAGACCCGCGACGCCGGCCACGAGGATCGCCCGGTTGTCGGCGCTGGCACCTGCCACGCCCAACACCAGACCTGCGGTGGACACCACGCCATCGTTGGCGCCCAGGACGCCGGCACGCAGCCAGTTCAGCCGTTCCGGAGAGGCTTCCTCTGACCCGTCGTCGTGCTTGTCCGGCCTGTTGCGGCCTGCAGGTTTCGATGGCCTCACGGCATCCACGTAGGTGATCCTCTCGTCCGGGGTGACGATGCGTCGCCTCCACAGGCGGCGCACTGACTACTCACCAAGTCAACCACCGGACGCGACGCCGGCATTCCCGTGCGCTGGCGGCGGGCAGCCCCCGCGGACGCCACGTCGGCGCGGCATTCGCGGGCGCGCACGCCCGCGTGGGTGGGCCGAGGCCTGGCGGCGTCCGGCAAGAAACCCCGCTAGATGGGCACCTGTGCGGCGTCATTGCCGCACAACTGCCCACTTAGGGGACGAATCCAGCACCGGCAACCGCTCGACGCCGGAGGCTCCGGCAGGACACGGGGCGCCCGGCATCGGGGACGCCACCAAAACACGGGTCGTCCGGCCTCATGGCCACACCCACGAAGACAGGGTCGACAAAAGCACCGTCTACGGTGCTTTATCCGCACCTATCCTGCCGACAGCCGTCGCCAGGGCCGTTAAGTGGACACCTGTGCGGCGTCATTGCCGCACAACTGCCCAACCAGTGACCGGATCGGGGCGGTGGGCCCGCACGTGGGGGTGACGGGGGGCGGGCGTCACGAGGAACGCCGGTGACGAAGGGCAAAGGTCACGAGGGGCGAGGGTCACGCGAACCGCAGGTTACGGGGGTGAGGGTCACAGGGGTGTCGCCGCACGCCCCCGGCCCGGCGCCCGTGGCATGCTGAGGGGGATTCATTGATCCATGGGCGCCAGGAGAGTTGACATGTCGACAAGCACGCGATTGGGCCGGCAACTGGAAGCTCCCGCACCCACATGGAACAAGTCCGCCGCCGTGGTGGTCGTCGGTGGTGGGGCCGCCGGATTGAGCGCCGCCCTCCCGTTGGCCGCCGCCCGCATCCCGGTGGTGCTGGTCTGCCGGTCGACGCTGCTCGACACCGCCACGGCCCGGTCGACGAGCCGCGGCATCGGCTGGCGCAATCCCCCGACGCGCGAACAGTTGGCGTCCGCAGGTGACGGCCTGGCCGACCCGACCGCCGCCGGACGCCTCATCGAGCAGGCCCCCGAGCTCCTCGACTGGCTGGACGCCCTGGCCCACCAGATCTCCAGCGTCGAACAAGACCCCCGCCAGCCACTGGGCATGACCATGCAGCGAACCCTGGCATCGGTGGCGCGCGTGCAGGAACTGCTGCCCGCCGGCACCCTGGCCATCGACACGCACAGCCGCGCCGTCGACGTGCTCACCGACGAGGACGGTCATGTGGCCGGACTGCGCGTGTCACGCGGCGATGGCACCATCGGCGACTACCGCGCCGGCACCGTGGTGCTCGCCACCGGTGGCGCCGCCCGCCTGTGGACGCACACCACTGCCCCCGCCCTCGCCAACGGCGACGGCCTGGCGATGGCCCTGCGCGCAGGGGCCGCACTGCGCGACCTCGAGTTCGTCTCCTTCGCCCCCACCGCCCTGAACGCCCCCCCAGAGGAACGACTGCCGGGCGAGGCCGCCGCCGAGATGGGCCCCACGCTGCGTCAGGCCGGCGCAGAACTGGTGGACGCCGCCGGCTCCACGATCGTTCCGCTGGACGAGAGCCAGCACCTGCCCGACCACGAGCTGGCGATCCGGCTGGCCGACTGGATGGCCGCCTATCCCGGGGCAACGGCATTCCTCGACGCCCGCGGCATCGGCGATCAGGCCTGGCAATTGGCCCCGCACGTGGTGATGGCGCAGGCCTGCCGTGAGCATGGCATCAACCCGGCGCGCCAGGTGATCCCGGTGCGCCCTGCCGCCCAGGCCTTCGTGGGTGGCATCGCGATCAATGAGGTCGGCGCCACCACGGTGCCGGGGCTCTATGCGGCCGGCGAGGTGGCATCGTCGGGCGCCAACGGGGCGTCCGGGCCCGCCGATGGCCTGCTGATCGACGCCCTGGTGGGCGGCACCGCCGTGGGACGCCACCTGGCGCAGGCCGAGCTGCCCGAGGCCGCCGACTCCACCGACCGCGCGCTGCGGGGCTTCCTGCCCACCGATGCCCTGGCCGGCGTGCGCACGAGCGCCGACGAGGCGCTGGGCCTGCGTCGCGAACACGAGAAGCTGCGCACCACCAGCGACTTCCTGGCCCGCCTGCCCCATGAGGAGGACTTCGGCGAGGACGAGCTCACCGGCACCAACCTGCAGGCGGTTGCCGCAGCCCTGGCGCAGGCGGCGATCGCCCGCCCCGAGAGCCGCGGCTGGCATCGTCGCATCGACCACGCCGGTGCCAGCGACAAGTGGGCCAAGCATGTGGTGGTGAGCCTGGCTGACGATGGCACCCTGCAGGTGACCACCGCCGCTCTGGACAAGCCGGTGACCACGCGCTGAGGAGTCCAGGCCCGCATCAACAATTCAATGCGGGAGAACACCCGGGCCGCTCAGGCGCGCGCATTCACCGCATTTCCGTCGCCACGGGTGGCACCCAGCACTGAGGGCAGGTCGAGCGGCGAATCGGTGTCGAAGTCATTGCTCCAGCCCGCCAGCCCGGAATCCTCCGCATTCTTGTAGGCGGTGGCAATCATCAGCTTGATGCGGTTGAGCTGGTTCACCTCCGAGGCCCCGGGGTCGTAGTCGATCGAGGTGATGTTGGCCATCGGATAGCGCTCGCGCAGCGTCTTGAACATGCCGCGTCCCACCACGTGATTGGGAAGGCAGGCGAACGGCTGGGCGCAGATCACATTCGGCGTGCCGTGCTCGATGAGGTGCATCATCTCGGCCACCAACAGCCAGCCCTCACCAGCCTGGGTGCCCAGCGAGATCACCTGCTGCGCGCGCTGCGCCATCGTATGGATCGACTCAGGTACATCGAACTTGCCGTGCGTGGCGGCCAAGGCCGCATTCGCGGTGCCCGACATCTGCTCGATGAACCACAGCGCCATCTTCTTGACGTGACGCGAGGTGCGTCCCAACCCGAAGTTCTCCCAGCGCCAATCGCCGGTCTCCATCGACTGCAGGAAGAATCCCATCAGCCCGGGCAGCACGGCCTCGCAACCTTCGTCCTCGATCACGTCCACCAGGTTGTTGTTGGCGTCGGGCTGGAACTTCACCAGGATCTCGCCCACCACGCCCACGCGCGGCTTGCGCGGAATATCCAGCAGCGGCAACTCATCGAATTCGTGCACCATCTGGCGACACAGCCACTTGAAGCTGAGCTTGCGTCCCTCGATGGCCGAATAGCGCGGCGTGGTCATGAATTCACACACCAGCGCATTCCAGCGCTGATAGAGCGCCATTGCCGACCCTTCGTCGCGTTCATAGGGACGCACCCGCAGCAGCACATTCTGCAACAGGTCGGTGAGGATCAGGCCCTGCAGTGCCGCATTCACGATGGTGGGGGTCATCTTGAAGCCGGGGTTCGATTCCAGGCCCTGCGCCGAGATCGCCAGCACCGGCACCTGCGAGAAGCCGGCCGCAGCCAGCCCGCGGCGCAACATGCCGACATAGTTCGTGGCGCGGCACATGCCGCCGGTCTGGGTGATCGCCACCACCGACTTCTCGGGGTCGCCACCGCCGTCGATGAACTTGTTGATGAGCTGCCCGATCACCATGATCGCCGGGAAGCAGGCGTCATTGTTCACATACTTCAGGCCGCATTCCATGTCCTCGCGGCTGGCATGCTCCAGCAGTTCCATCGTGTAGCCGTGGCGCTTGAACAGCGGGGCCAGCACGCGGAAGTGGATCGGCGCCATCTGGGGCAGGTAGACGGTGTGGGTGGCCTTCATCTCCTTGGTGAACGCGGGGGTGGTGGCCGCCGGCACCGTGATCGGCTCGGAGGTGTCCACCTCGCTGGACACCGGACGCTCCGCAGCAGCCGCCTGCAGCGAACGCAGCCGGATCTTCGCGGCACCCAGGTTGGAGATCTCGTCGATCTTCAGCACGGTGTACACGTCGTCGCCCTGCTCGAGGATGTCCTGCACCTGGTCGGTGGTCACGGCGTCGACGCCGCAGCCGAACGAGTTGAGCTGCACCAGGTTGAGGTCGGGTTCGGAGCGCACCTGGCCGGCCGCCTCGTAGAGGCGCGTGTGGTAGACCCACTGGTCGCGGGCACGCAGCGGACGCGAGAAGCCGGTGGTGGTCATGCCGTTGGTCAGTGCGTCCTCGCTGAGCACCACCATGCCCAGCTGGGCGATGGTGTCGGGAATGCCGTGGTGGATCTCGGGATCAACGTGGTAGGGGCGTCCCGCCAGCACGATGCCGCGCATCTTGTGCTCGCGCATGTACTGCAGCGCCCGGTCGCCCTCGGCCCGGATGTCGGCATGGGTGTGGGCCAGCTCGGCATATCCGGCGGCGACGGCCCGCTTGGCCTCGTCGCGGGTGACATTCCAGTCGGCGAACTCCTCCACGAGCCGCTCGGCGAGCTTGTCGGGGTCGTTGAGGTTGAGGAAGGGGTCCATGAAGCGCACGCCGGGCTCACGCAGCCGGTCGATGTTCTTCTCCAGCACCTGCGGGTAGAACGCCACGATGGGGCAGTTGAAGTTGTTGTCGGCCTCGTCGAACTGCTTGAGCTCGTAGCTCACGCAGGGCATCCAGATGGTCTTGACGCCGCGGTCGAGCAGCCATTCGATGTGGCCGTGGGCCAGCTTGGCCGGGTAGCAGACGTTCTCGGAGGCGATCGACTCCATGCCGGCCTCGAACAGGTCGTGGTTGGAGCGTCCCGACAGCATCACCTTGAAGCCCAGCTCGGTGAGCACGGTGAACCACAGCGGATAGTCCTCGTACATGCCCAGCGCGCGCGGGATGCCGATCTCGCCACGGGTGGCCTTCGCGTCGGTCAGGCGCCGGTAGCCGAAGATGCGCTTGTACTTGTAGTCGTACAGGTTGGGGATCTGCGACTTGCGGGGACGCGCCTCCAGCGACGCGCCGCGCTCGCACCGGTTGCCCGACACCTGGCGTCCACCATCGTCGAACAGGGTGATGGTGAGCTTGCAATGGTTCTGGCACAGCTGGCAGACGCGCTGGCTCGACTCCACGCTGAATGCGTCGAGGTCGCGGCTCATCATGGCCGACACCTCGCCGTCGACGGCATGCGACCTGGCCGTCAGGGCGGCACCGTAGGCGCCCATCAGGCCGGCGATGTTGGGACGCGTCACCTGCACGCCGGTGAGCAGCTCGAAGGCCCGCAGCACCGCGTCGTTGAGGAAGGTGCCGCCCTGGGCCACCACATGGTCGCCCAGCTCGCCGGTGTCGCGCAGCTTCATCACCTTGTACAGGGCGTTGCGCACCACCGAATAGGACAGCCCGGCGGAGATGTCGCCCATGCCGGCGCCCTCCTTCTGGGCCTGCTTCACCGAGGAGTTCATGAACACGGTGCAGCGGCTGCCCAGGTCGACCGGCGCGTCGGCGGCCAGCCCCACCCTGGCGAACTCGCGCACGTCGGTGCCCATGGTCTGGGCGAAGGTCTGCAGGAACGAGCCGCAGCCCGACGAGCAGGCCTCGTTGACGGCGATCGAGTCGACGACGCCGTTGCGGATGCGCAGGAACTTCATGTCCTGGCCGCCGATGTCGATCACCGAGGTGACCTCGGGGCAGACGACCTTCGCGGCCCGGAAGTGGGCCATCGTCTCGATCTCGCCCTCATCGGCGTGGATGGCGGTCTTCACCAGGTCCTCGCCGTAGCCGGTGACGCAGGCGCGCGCCAGGTTGGCGCCGGCGGGGAGCGCGCCGAGCACGGTGCGGGCGATGCCTACCGCGGCGGCCACCGGGTCGCCCTGGTTGGAGCCGTAGCTGGAGTGCACGATGGTGCCCTCGTCGTCGATCACCACCGACTTGATGGTGGTGGAGCCGGCGTCGATGCCCAGGTAGAGGTGGCCCTTCGCGTCGGCCATCTCGCCCTGGGGGACGGTGGCCCTGGAGTGGCGCTCGAGGAATTCGGCGCGTTCGGCGTCGTCGAGCAGCAGCGGACGCATGGTCTTCGACGCCACCGACACCTCGTTGGCGCTGTCGAGTTCGGCGGCCAGGTGTGGCAGCGACAGGGTGGGGCCGCCGGCCAGGAAGGCGGCGCCGATCGCGACGTAGAGCTGGGCGTCGTCGGGGGTGATGTAGTCGTGCACGTGGTCGCCGAGCACGCGGCGGAAGGCGGCGCGCAGCTCGGGCAGGAAGTGCAGCGGACCGCCCAGGAAGATCACCTTGCCGCGGATGGGACGCCCGCAGGCGAGCCCGGCGACGGTCTGGGTGGCCACGGCCTGGAACACCGAGGCGGCGATGTCGGAGTGTGCGGCGCCCTGGTTGAGCAGCGGTTGCACGTCGGTCTTGGCGAACACGCCGCAGCGCGAGGCGATCGGGTAGAGGTGGTCGAACCGGGCCGCGAGCTCGTTGAGCCCGGGCGCGTCGGTGTGCATCAGGGTGGCCATCTGGTCGATGAAGGCCCCGGTGCCGCCGGCGCAGGAGCCGTTCATGCGCTGTTCGGGCGTGGGGTGCAGGTAGGTGATCTTGGCGTCCTCGCCGCCCAGCTCGATCACCACGTCGGCCTCGGGGTTGAGGCGTTCGATGGCGGCGGTGGCGGCGATCACCTCCTGCTGGAAGTCGACGCCCATCATGCGGGCGACGCCCAGGCCGCCCGAGCCGGTCATTGCCACCTTGAGCACGTCGTCGGGGAAGCGGTCGCGGATGTCGAGCAGCAGTCGCTTCATCTCGCCGCGTACGTCGGCGTTGTGGCGCCGGTAGTCGCTGAACACGATGCGCCCGCCGTCCATGACCACCGCTTTGACCGTTGTTGACCCCACGTCGAGGCCAAGACGCAGCGCATCGTCGCTCATAGGACACCCCTTTTGACGGGTCGTCTCCGCCCCCGCCGTCCAATTAGAATGCTCGTTCTGTTTTCCATGGTAATCGTTATCCGCACCGTCGGCGAGGGCGGGCCGGGACTCGGGTGTGGCGCCGGGTTGAGCCCTGCGAGAACCCGGGTGCGGGGCGGAGGCGGGTTGCCGGGCGGACGCCGCGACGGCGACTCAGGGGCCGACGGGCGCCGGCGCGGGAACCAGCCGCACCTGGGTGGCCTTCACCGAGCACCACAGCCGCTGGCCGACCGCCAGCTGCAGCTCGGCCCAGGCGGCCGGGGTGATGCGGGCCGAGATCACCGGACCGTCGTCGAGCGCGACACGCACGGTGACAAGGCCTGATGCCGCATCGACCGCTTGCACGACGCCGGGCAGCAATGAGCGCGGGGAGCCCTGCTGGGGCACGCGGAACAACGAGACGGCCTCGGGCGCGAACACCAGCGACACCGGCGAACCCGGGGCCGGGAACCCGGCGCCGGGGGCCGTGCTGGCGGAAGGCATGCTGTCGGGAGGCATGCTGTCGGAAAGCGGGGTGTCGGGGGCCAGCGCGTCTGGAGGCAGCGCGCCCGGGAACAGCTCGCCTGGGGACAGAGTGCCGGGGAACAGGCTGTCGGGGTCGATGCGGGCCGCGGCCAGCCGGCGCGAGCCGATCGCGATGCCGGGCAGGGCGTCGGCACCCACGATCAGGGCGCCCGAGACGATGTTGAGGCCGGCCAGGCGGGCGGTGAAGTCGGTGGTCGGGGCGGCCAACAGCCGTGCCGGCTCGCCCTGCTCGGCCACCCGTCCATGCTCGAGCACCACCAGCCACGACGCCAGGCGCACCGCCTCCACCACGTCGTGGGTGATCAGCACGGTGGTGGTGCCGCGGTGGGCCAGCCGGTCGGCCAGCACCTGCGTCACCCGGGCGCGGGCCTGCACGTCGAGGGCCGAGGTGGGTTCGTCGAGGATCAGCAGCCGCGGGTCGAACACCAGCGCGCGGGCCAGCGAGACGCGGGCGGCCTGGCCTCCCGACAGCTCGTCGCCGCGCCGGAAGGCCAACTGATCTGCCCCGACCGCGGCCAACTGGGCGTGGGCGGCGCGTCGGGCCGCCGCACGCGGGACGCCCCGGGCGCGCAGCGGGTAGGCAACATTGGCCAGCACGCTCAGGTGGGCGAACACCTGTGGGTCCTGGCGCACCATCGCCACCCCGCGGCGGCGCGCCGGGGTGAAGGTGGTGGCGGTGTCGTGCACCTGCGGCCCGATCGACGCCGTGCCGCTGTCGAGCGCCAACGCCCCGGCCAGCACCTGGGCCAGCGTCGACTTGCCGGCGCCGTTGCGTCCCATCACGGCCACCACGCGCCCGGCCGGGATGTCGAGCGACACCTGCCAGTCGCGGGCCGTGACCGCACCGTCGACATGCACCGGCACGGCGGCGGCGCGCTGTTGCCCGGCCGGGTCCGGCACATCGGTGGGCGTGGGCGACGCGGGCTCATCCTCGGCGGCCGGGCGGCGCCGACGCCCGGGCCACTCGGTGAGGGCGACGATCACGGCGGCGGCCACGATGAGCACCACACCCAGCGTCAGTGCGGTGCCGGAGTCGGCCTCGCGGGCGAGGTAGATCTCCAGGGGCATGGTGCGCGTGACGCCCTGCAGCGAGCCGGCGAAGGTGAGGGTGGCGCCGAACTCGCCCAGGCAGCGGGCCAGCGCCAGGGCGGTGCCGCGGGCCAATCCGGGCGCCACGGTGGGCAGGGTGATGGTGAAAAGCACCCTGCTGGGGCCGGCGCCCAGGCCGGCAGCGGTCTGTTCGAGGCCCTGGGTGCGCGAACGCAGCGCCGCCTCCAGGGTGATCACCAGGAACGGCAGGGAGACGAACACCTGGGCCATCACCACGGCGATCGTGGAGAAGGCGATGTGCACCCCGGCGGCCTCCAGGCCGGCGCCGAGGACGCCCTTGCGTCCGAAGGTCACCAGCAGCGCCAGGCCTGCCACCACCGGCGGCAACGACAGGGGCAGGGCGACGAGCACGCGGGCCACGCGCACCCCACGCCACCGGCGCGACAGGGCGACGGCCGCGGGAACCCCGAGCACCAGGTCGATCACGATGGCGGCCGCGCAGGTGCGCACGCTCAGCCACAGGGCGTCGCGGGCACTGTCGCTGGTGATCACCCGGCCGAAGCTGGCCCAGGGCACCTTGGCGCCCATGAACAGCAGCGGCACCACCAGGTAGGCCAGGGCCACGCCGGCCAGTGCCACCAGCCACCAGGGTGCTGGGGACACCCGTGGTGCGCGGCGGCGGGGCCGGGCGTCGTTCACTGGCCGGGAGTGGAGAAGCCGTGGGCGTCGAGCACCTGGCGTCCGGCCGGCGAGGTCACCAGGGCGACGAACCGCCCGGCGAGGTCCTGCTGGCGCGAGGCGGTCACCGTGGCGATCGGGTAGTCGTTGACCACCTTGTCGGCATCGGCGATGGGAATCGTGTCCACGGCGTCGCCCGAGGCCATCGCATCGGTGCGGTAGACGATGCCGGCGTCGGCCTGGCCGGTGGACACCTTGGCGCGCACATCGGTCACCTTGTCCTCCTCACTGACCGGATGCAGCGTGACGCCGAGCAGCCCGGTGAGCTGGGTGGTCGCCGCGCCGCAGGGCACGGCCGGGGCGCAGATCACCAGCTTGGCGCTGTCGAGCGAGGAATCGAGTCCGGTGACATGGGCCGGGTTGCCGGCCGGCGTGATCAGGGTGAGCACATTGGACGCGAAGGTGGTGGGTTGGCCCACCAGCTTCTTGTCGCTGGCCTTGGCCATGGTGGAGGTGTTCGCGGTGGCCAGCACATCGGCCGGCGCCCCGTTGTCGAGCTGGTCGACCAGGGTCTGTGAGCCGGCGTAGCTGAACGTCACCTTCACTCCCGGGTGCGACGCCTCGAACTGCTTGCCCAGCTCGTCGTAGCTCTCGGTCAGCGACGCCGCCGCATAGACGGTGAGCGTGGCGTTCTGGCTGGACGAGGCTCCCCCCGAGCCCTTGGACGAGCCGCAGGCGGCCAGCGTCAACGACAGCAGGCAGGCGGTGACAAGGGCGAATGGGCGGGTTCTCATGGGCGCTCCGGGGTCGTGAGAGGGGGACGGGTGGCCGGCGCGAGTCCGCGGCGACCACGCGTCAAGTTACCAAGGGCGACGGTCCGGTGGGCGGGGCGGGGTAATTGCGCGGGCGGCCCGGCGATACGCACCCGGTGCCGCCTGCGGGCTCGAATAGTGTGGTGCCATCCCCACCAGAGCCGCCACTGCCCTGGCGCCCACCCCGAGCGAGGAGCCCTCATGCCGCACAGCGACTACGACCTGGCAGGCATTCGTGCAGCGATCATCACCACCAACAACCGCGTGCTGGCCGGCGAACGTCCCGACCGCGGCGGCCAGCTGGCCGTCGAACAGCTCGCTGCGGCGGGCCTGCAGACGTCCGAGCCGGTGGTGATCCCCGAGGAGCACCATGCGGTGGCCGAGCAGATCCGCGACAGCCTCGATGAGGGGAACCGGTTGGTGATCGTGCTGGGCGGCACCGGCTTCGGCATCCGCCATGAGAGCCCCGAGGTGGTGCGCGAGGCGATCGAGGTGGAGATTCCCGGCATCGCCGAGCAGATCCGCGCCCATGGGCTGACCAACACGCCGCTGTCACCGCTGTCGCGTGAAGTGGTGGGCGTGACGGCCCGCGACAAGACGGGCGCCCTGGTGGTGGCGTCCCCCAGCTCGAAGGGCGGGGTCGCCGACACGCTGTCGGTACTGATCCCCCTGTTGAAGGACATCTTCGGCCAGCTCGACGAGATCTGAGCCCCCACAAGCCGCCGGACGCAGGATAGGTGCGGATTAAGCACCATCTACGGTGCTTTTCTCGACCCTGTCTTCGTGTTGCGGGCGGGAGGCCGGACGGCCCATGTCCCGGCGGCGCGCGGGTGCCGGGTGATTTCGTGGCGGATTCGTCGCTCAGTGGATAGCTGTGCGGGAATGACGCCGCACAGGTGCCCACTTAACGGCCGGAACCGGGTCAGGGCGGGGCCGGGCCGGAAGCGTCATTCAGGGAGGACTTTTGCAGGGTAGACGACGTAAAAGTCCTCCCTATCCCTGATGCCCGGCACCCTCTGCCGCCGCCACAGCATCCACCGCGGCACGCCCCACGCGTCGCCCGCCACGTCACCCCGCGCCCTACACCAGGCGCCCACGCCACCAGTCGAGGTCATCGGGGGTGTCGATGTCGCGGCACAGGTCCGCCGGGCTCGGCATCTCCACCAGGTTGAGGACGCGCAGGGTGCGCGCAACACCGCGATTGCGCACCTGCCCGGCGTCGGCCAGCAGCCTGCGCAACGGACCGGCCCGGTAGACGGCCTGCAGGTATTGACGGAACGGTGCGGGCTCGCCACCACGGGCCACCACGCCATCCGCATCAGGGCGGGCCGACAGCGCGGCAACAAGCAGCGGCGCCAGGTCGACGATTCCGGGGCTGTCGACCGCCGTCACCAGCACCAGGGCGTGAGAGCCGGCCAACGCGGCCAAACCGGCAGCCAACCCGGCCACCGGACCCCCATCGGGCGGGTCCTCCAGGGTGCGCCGCACCCCCGGGGGCACCTCCACGTCGCGGGGCGCCACCACCACCGCATCACCATCGACCGCGGGCACCAATCCCGACAGCACGATGTCGAGCAGCCGACGCTGCCCCAGCCGCAGGTCGGCCTTCGACACCCCACCAAGGCGTTGCCCACCACCGCCGGCCAGGATCACCGCGCCCACCCGGCCGCGCCGGCCGGCATCGGGACGTGCACCTGAGGGGGTGGCTGCCATGGCCCGATCATCGCGCATCACGCGCCCGAACATGCCGGGCATGCCCGATCAGCCGAATATTGCGGGGTGATGCCGTCAAAAAACACAGCCACCCGCCCCGCAGCCCCTCGCACGCCGTCACCCGCTTGTACTCTGAAACGGTGCCCGCCACCCCCCTGCCCAGCGCCGATGGTGCGCTGCGCGACCGCCACGGCCGGACCGCCCACGACCTGCGCGTCTCCCTGACCGATCGGTGCAACCTGCGGTGCAGCTATTGCATGCCGCCCGAGGGCCTGGCCTGGCTGCCCACCGACCAAATGCTCACCGACGCCGAGGTGACGCGCCTGTGCACACTGGCCGTCACCCACCTGGGCATCCACAAGATCCGCTTCACCGGCGGCGAACCGCTGCTGCGCAAGGGCCTGGAGTCGATCGTCGCCGCCTGCGCCGGCCTGCGCACCGACCGGGGCAGCTCCCCCGAACTCGCGCTCACCACCAATGCACTCGGCCTGGCCCACCGCGCCCGGGCCCTGGCCGACGCCGGACTCGACCGGGTGAACGTCTCGCTGGACACCCTGGACCGCGAACACTTCGCCCGCATCACCCACCGTGATCGCCTGCCCGACGTGCTGGCCGGCATCCGCGCCGCACAGGACGCCGGACTGACACCGGTCAAGGTGAATGCCGTTGTCACCCGCGCCATCAACGCCCCCGACCTGCCCGAGCTGTTCGACTTCTGCCTCGACAATTCCCTGCAACTGCGGGTGATCGAACAGATGCCGATCGGCCCCGAGGGCTCCTGGGACCGCGCCTCCATGGTCTCGCGCGCCGAGATCCTGGAACTGCTCGCCACCCGCCACCAGCTCGCCGAGCTGAGTCCCCCGCCGACGACCGGGACGCTGCCAGCCGGAGCGTTGCCAGATGGGATGCCACCCAGCACCGTCCAGCCCGAGCACCCCGGACCGACCACCAGCGCGCCGCACACCGCCGAGCCCACCGTCACCGAACCCACCACCGCCCCCCTCGACCCGCACGCACCAGCCCAGCTGTGGCAGGTCGACGGACGCGCCGACACGACGGTGGGCATCATCGCCTCGGTCTCGGCCCCCTTCTGCCAGGCCTGCGACCGCACGCGGCTCACCAGCGACGGCCAGGTGCGCTCCTGCCTGTTCTCCACCACCGAGACCGACCTGCGCGCACTGCTGCGCAGCGGGGCCACCGACGCCCAGCTTGCCGACGCCTGGCGGGCCGCGATGTGGGCCAAGCCACGCGCCCACGGCCTCGACGAGCCCTGGTTCGCCGTGCCGTCGCGCACCATGAGCCGCATCGGAGGTTGATCCCGGTGCACACACCGGGCACCCCCACGCCCTAGAATTAGTCGCGATAAATCCGTCGAAAATCCTGTCGCTGCCGGCACCGCGCGATCGTCGAGCACGTGGGTTGCGCCGCCCACCCCATGCAGCGTCGCGAGAGGAACGACATGGCCACCACGCCTGCGGGAACCCCGACATCGCCGGGTGCCGCGCTGCAAACGTCCGGACGGGTGCTTACCAACTGGAACCCCGAGGACGCCGCCACGTGGAGCCCCCGCATCGCGTGGCGCACGCTGGCGATCAGCACCTATTCGATGATCCTGGCGTTCTGCGTCTGGTTCCTGGTGAGCGCCATCGCACCGAAGCTCAACTCCATCGGCTTCGGGCTGACCACCGGCCAGCTCTACTGGCTGGCCGCCATGCCGGGCCTGTCCTGCGGCCTCATCCGGCTCGTCTACATGTTCCTGCCACCCATCATGGGCACCCGCAAGCTCGTCGGCTGGAGCTCACTGCTCTACCTCATTCCGATGTTCGGGTGGTTCTTCGCCGTGCAGAACCCCCACACCAGCTTCTGGGTGCTCATGGTGTTGGCCTTCACCTGCGGCATCGGCGGCGGCACCTTCTCGGGCTATATGCCCAGCACAGGATACTTCTTCCCCAAGCGCCTGCAGGGCACCGCGCTGGGGCTGCAGGCCGGCATCGGCAACCTGGGCATGTCGATCATCCAGCTGGTGGGCCCGATCCTCATGGGCTTCAGCCTGTTCGGCATCACCTGGCTGGCCCCCGAGCACACCGCGAGCGGAAACCTGTGGGTGCACAACGCGGCGATCTTCTTCGTGCCGTGGACGATCGTCGCCGCCATCCTGGCGTTCACGCTGCTCAAGGACGTGCCGGTGAAGGCCAGCTTCCGCCAGCAGATCGACATCTTCAGCAACCCCGACACCTGGCTCATGACGCTCATGTACGTGATGACCTTCGGCCTGTTCTCGGGCTTCAGCGCCCAGTTCGGGCTGCTCATCAACTCCACCTACGGCGAGACGAGCCGCTTCGCCGGCATGGCCGCGCTGCCGCAGGGCGTCACCTATGCCTTCCTCGGCCCACTCATCGGCTCACTGGTGCGCGCCGGCTGGGGCCCGCTGTGCGACCGCTTCGGCGGCGCCATCTGGACGTTCATCTCCGGCGTCGGCCTGGTGGTCACGCTCGGGTGGGCGGCCCTGTTCCTCAACCCCAGCGATCCCGGCCAGTTCCCCGGCTTCCTGTGGGCGATGCTGATCATGTTCTTCTTCGCCGGCATCGGCAACGCCGGCACCTTCAAGCAGATGCCGATGATCATGCCCAAGCGCCAGGCCGGCGGCGCCATCGGCTTCACCGCCGCCATCGGCAGCTTCGGCCCCTTCTTCATCGGCATCGCACTGTCCGCCATGAACGCCGCCGTGTGGTTCTGGATCTGTGCCGCATTCTGTGCGCTCTGCTCGGTGATCTGCTGGATTCGCTACGCCCGTCCGCGGGCGCCGTTCCCCGGCTGATCGCGCCGTCCCCACCCCTCTTGGAGGTCACCAATGTCCACCAGCCAGCGCCAGCACGACCCGCATGAGAAGCCCGCGCACGAGCATGAGCACGACCAGGCAACCGACGGGGGCGACTCCGGCTCCCCGCTGCTGCGCATGGGCAGCTGGCTGCGACGCGGCAAGGCCTCGCGCGACACCCGCCAGCTGTTCCTGGCCGGCGGACGCGACGCCGACGCCTTCTACCGGCAGCGCTGGAGCTACGACAAGGTGGTGCGCTCCACCCATGGCGTGAACTGCACCGGCTCCTGCTCGTGGAAGGTGTACGTCAAGGACGGCATCATCAGCTGGGAGACCCAGGAGACCGACTACCCCACCACCGGCCCCGACCTGCCCGAGTACGAGCCCCGCGGCTGCCCCCGCGGCGCGGCCTTCAGCTGGTACGAATACTCGCCCAACCGCGTGTCATGAGTCGGCACATAGGTGACAGATGAGTTGGCACATAGGTGTCAGCTCAG
>OLOA01001020.1_pt1 | contig 29178 bp, 30 predicted proteins | sample 1672201 | NCBI WGS metagenome assembly OLOA01 (sample SAMEA3136658, study PRJEB25190) | human gut metagenome
TTTTGATACCACCCGCATAGCAGGTGGTTTTGTTGTTTCGTACTTCGTACTCAACTGGCTAAAGCCAAAAGTGTAAAAAAAAGGACATTTTTAAAATGTCCTCATCTTATGAAATCAAATTATTAAACAAGTGAAAAGAGCGATTCCATAATTGCATTTAGTGTTAGTTAGTTTCTTCTAACTGATTAAGTTATACCCTATTCATGATGATTTGTCAACAATAAAAGAACAACAGTTTCGATTATTTATGGATCCACTTGAAATCATAAAACGAGACAAGAAGAAATAGGACAAACAGCTTGAACTTGTAGAAAATCAATTAACGAAGATAAAAGATGTACTTCAAAAAATTGATGACGCTTTGCGCATCTATTACAATGAAGTAACCGATGAAATGAAGGAACAATTGATAGATCCACTACCCCCAAAGCAGGAGCCGTATTTTCTGGTATTGGTAAAAACCATGTTGGTATAGTATTAAAAGTAGATGGTTACAACATCACAATTCAAGATGGCAATTATGATGGTATTACCAATACGTTTGAAGATGCAAAAAAGGACTGGCAAACCAACACTTATACGCTTGATTACTACAGATTAAGAATGGGATGTATTATATTCGCCAATCCAAAGTAAAAGTGGAGAAACCATCATCTCCACTTGTTTGCATTTTGATGTTGTTCAACAACCTTCTTCGCCTCTTCTTCTGTACGATACAATTTACTTTCACGAACACGTGTTCCAGAAGTACCACAATTACCATTACCATCAAAAATAATGGTACAAAATCCACCAGTATTCCGTACAACCTTAGCTTTTCTTACAAAGACAGAAGTAGCAATAAAGTAAATAATATCTCCTTCATTGAATCGTTTCAAATTATTATCTCCAATAGAATAAATTCTTTTTGATTGTTTTACCCAATCAGGTTGATAATGTCTCGCATAAAGATATAACTTGGGAACAGCGTAAGTTAATAGAATTAACTTCTGTCTTTACTGATGGAGATTGGATTGAAGCAAAAGACCAAAGTGATTCAGGAATTAGATTAGTTCAAACAGGAAATGTCGGAACTACTGAATATTTAGATAAAATAAATAATGCAAAGTGGATTTCTGAAGATACGTTCCAAACATTAAAATGCAAAGAAATTTACGAAGGAGATATTCTTATTTCAAGACTTCCAGAACCAGCAGGAAGAGCTTGTATTATGCCTAATTTAGGCACAAAAATGATAACTGCGGTTGATTGCACGATTGTTAGAACAAATGAAAATAATGACTCCAAATTCCTTGTTCAATACTTATCAACTCCATCTTATTTTAAGATTGTAAACACATTTTTAGGAGGTGGAACAAGGCAAAGAATTAGTAGAAATAATTTAGCGGAAATTATTGTTCCAACACCTTGCAATATTGCTGAACAAGCCAAGATTGGTGCCTATTTTTCACAATTAGACCACCTTATCACCCTTCATCAGCGTGAGTGGAAAGGAAAACGACTATGGATAATAATCAATTGTTTGTTGAATACTATAAAGAATGGGTAAGTATTTATAAAGAAGGCGCTATACGCCCAATTACATTGTCAAAATATAAAATGGCAATTTCTTGGTTAGAAAAATTGGTGCCTAATTTAAAATTATGCGATTTAGATAGAATTTCGTATCAAAAATTAATTAATGATTATGCTAAATATCATGAAAGACAGACTACAATGGACTTTCATCATCAGATAAAAGGATCTATTTTAGATGCTGTTGATGAAGGACTGATTTCTAAAGATCCGACTCGAAAGGCAATTATCAAAGGAAAAACGCCTAGTGAAAAAAAACCGAAATATTTAAATCAATTTGAACTTCATAATTTGTTGACATCCTTGAATTTAAAAGACTCAATTAATTGGGATTGGTTTATTCTTTTGGTTGCAAAAACCGGCATGAGATTTTCAGAAGCTTTAGCGTTGACTCCAGAAGATTTTGATTTTTCAAAGCAAGTAGTATCGATAAATAAAACATGGGATTACAAAGGACAAGGAGGATTTCTCCCAACAAAAAATAAATCATCTGTTAGGAAAGTTCAATTGGATTGGAAAACTGTTATGCAATTTTCACAATTATTAAAAGATTTACCTAGCGATGAACCTATTTTTGTTAAAAGCAACGACAAAATATATAATTCAACCGTTAATGGAGTTTTATTTAGACTTTGTAAAAAAGCTGATATTCCAACAATATCTATACATGGATTAAGACATACACATGCTTCACTTTTATTATATGCTGGTGTTTCAATAGCTAGTGTTGCAAGAAGATTAGGTCATGCAAGTATGACTACTACTCAAAAAACGTATTTACATATTATCCAAGAATTAGAAAATCAAGATGTAGATATAGTTATGCGTTCTCTAGCAAATTTAAGTTGATAATTTATATTTAGAACTCACGCTGATGAAGGGTGATAAGGTTGTCGAGGTTTTCAAAATACTCTGCTATTTTGGCTTGTTCTTGCTCGTCTTTTGAAACGAATATTTCTATCTGACTCAAAGCAGGGAATTTCAAATTCCAGTTATCAGATGTTATTCCTTGTGAATTAACTTGAAAGATGTGTATAATTTCCGGCAACTTAAATTGATAAGCTATGCACTTTGAATTGATACCCGAATTTGGCGAAAGTACCGTATATGCAGGGCTTACAATGCCTTCGTATGGTGAATAACCACTTGCACCTTGCCACATTCTCATCGAGTTGTAAGCAATATCCCCAACACATACTTTCTTGTATTTTGATTTATCATCATTTGAATTATCGTGCCGACGAAGTTCAGAAAATTTCTTGATACCATCGTTGATAGTTACCGAAAGCAATTCGCCATCCGGCATACTTTCAACTCGCTCTGTAAAGCAATCTCCCAACTTACGCTGTTCCCAAGCAAAAAGGGAGAGTTGTCAATGTAGCTCTCCCTCAATGAATTATTCAACATCAAATCCACCTTGTAATATAAATTCTTTTAAATATTTATTTATTCTAATATTAACTTTTGGCGGAAGTAATTTTATCCCTTCTTTTTTTTCAAAAAATAGCTTTGCTTTTGTTTTATCAACTGTTTCAACTACCTTATCAAATCTTCCAAATTCATTTAAATTTGATTCATTCAACTTTAAAGCAACAGCTTCTCTAAGCAATGTTTCATTTAATCCTAAAGCCATAGATAACTTGTGTATTTGATCATTTTTTGCATTAGATATATATTCTGTAATGCAATCTCTAAATGATTTTTCATTTACATTTAATTTAAAATCACCTGAATCAATATCATGTAAAATTAAGTTTGCATATTTTTGTTCTTCCACTGATAATGTAGCAAAAGTTTTATGCAACTCATCTTTAATTTTAGCTACTTCTTCTTTAGAAACATCTGGTTGGGCAAGAGCCTTTAAGTATTTATTGAATTTAGAATTCATATAATCAGAATCAATTAATCCTGTATCAATTTCTGTAATATAAGTCTCTACATCAAACGGAATTGAATCTGATCCTCCAGAACCTCCACCTTGTAATTCTTTATATCTTTGCACTAGAATCAAATATGTTTTCTCATCAATTTCTCTTGTAATAACTTCTTTTTCCCTATTTTCTAAATCAAATTCATATTTTTCTTTATCCCAGGTCATTCTTTGAATTTTTGCAGCTTCAAGATACTTATTAAAAAGATTAAATAATTGTGCAAATTTGCACTTGTCTTCTTTTTGCTTTGGTAATTTTTCAAAATTCTGTATACCTGCAGATTCAAATAAATTACTTATTTGATCAAATATAGAATTCATATTTTTTAAATTACTATTTAATTTTTCAGCAAATAATCCGTACGGTTTATCTCCTGAATATAATTGAATGGCTTTTTTTATATTTTCTTCCATTGTATGAGGACGTCTATAATAACGAATTACACCAAATGGTTTATCAGGACCAAATAGTCGATTTGTTCTTGAAAAAGCTTGAATTATGTTTTCATATTCAATCATTTTGTCAATATACAAAGTATTAATCCATTTAGAATCAAATCCAGTAAGCATTTGATTTACTACAATTAAAATATCTATCTGTTTTTTTGGTTCCAATTCAATTCTTTCATATGGCTTCTTATGCGCAAGACGTGAAGCAATATCTTTCTTCATTTTAGGGAATGAAGCAATATTAAATTCTTGTTTGTAAAGATTATTATAATCTTTAATAATTTCAAGAACTCCTTCTTCTTTAACTTTATATCCTTCTCTATTGTCGATATGTTCATCAAAAAGGCACGTTACTTTTAATTTTGATGTTTTTGATTTAAATAATTTATAATAATTTATTGCTTCAGGAATGCTACTTGTAGCAAATATTGCATGAAATTTACTATTTTGACTAATAATGTCCCACCCATTTATGATATCTTCTACAACCGCATTCGTATGCTCATCTGTTTGATATTGAGCATTTGGAATATAATCTTCAATACCCAGTATTTTATTTCCAAAATCATCAATTTTAGTTATCATTGAAATTTTAGATTTATCCATATACTTTAAATATATTTTTTTCTTTTCAGGATCTGATAAAGCTTCATTTCTATTAATTGCCTTAGCTTTCACCAAAGCTACTGCCTCGCGCAACTCATTGTCCTTATATGTCATTACTTTATATGGATCAAATCCAAGAACATTTCCATCTCGAATTCCATCAGCAATACTATATCTATGTAATTCTTCACCAAATATATCAGAGGTTGTGTTCATTTTCTTTTGATTTTCATCTTGAATTGGCGTGCCTGTGAATCCAAAAAATAATGCATTGGGGAAAGTATCTTTAATTGTTATTAACATATCGCCAAAAGTAGATCTATGACATTCATCAATGATAAATACAATTCTTTTTGAAGTCATTTTATCCAAATCAGATTGCTTCAATCCATCATTTTCTTTTCCTATATTACTCATTTTTTGAATAGATGTAACTATTAAAGTATTGGCTGGATCCTCACTTTTGATTTTTGAAACTAACACATGTGTATCTTCAGTATCTTGTATATCATCAGCATTATCAGCAAAAGCACGATATTCTTTTAAAGATTGCGTTCCCAACTCAATTCTATCCATTAAGAAAATAACTTTATCTGCATCTTTTGATGATGCGATGAGTTGAGCAGACTTAAAGCTAGTCAATGTTTTACCAGAACCTGTTGTATGCCAGATATAGCCACCCAATTGATTCTTGTCTTGCCATTTGTTTTTTGCGACCTTATCAGAGATTTTACTAGCTGCGTAATATTGATAACTGCGCATGACTTTTAATATACCATCAGAATCATCAGCTACTGTATAAAAGCCAATCATCTCATGGGCCATTGGAATACTTAATAAAGAAGCACCAACTTTATCCCATTGATCAATTCTTTCATTATTAAAATCAGCCCAATGAAAATAATAACAAGGATTAAATTTTCCATCTGGTCCAGGATTAGCATAATAAGTTGTTTCATCTGGATTCATAGCCACAAAAATTTGTACTAATGAATATATTCCTGTAAAAACACCTTCATGAGCATATTTTTCAATTTGAATTTGAGCCTGTTTAACTGAAACTCCGCTCTTTTTCAATTCTATATGAATAACAGGCATTCCATTAATCAGTAAAGTCAAATCTCCACGACGATCATTTGCTAATGAATTCTTTGCCTTGTATATAGGCTGTTGTGCAATCTGATATCTAGAAGATCCAGCAGCAATTTCATTTCGATCATATATTTTCAAACTAATCTCTTTTCCAAAATGCATCTTATCATCTTGATTATCACGTTTTATAGAAACAGTTTTTCCATTTATAAATCCATTTAATTTTAACGGGGTTCTCAATGTTTTAATTTGATCTATTATTTGATCCATTTCCGTTCTGGTTAATGGATAATCATTTAGTCGATCTATATCTCTATTATTTTCATATAAAATATCAGCCCAATTTTGAATTAACTCATCTTCAGTTGGATGCTTTAAAACTTTATTTTCCCATCCATATTTACATAATATTTTAATCAAGGCATCTTCAAAGTCTGATTCTTTATTAAATATCATTTGTATGTTCCTTTCTTATAAAAATCTTATAATTAAACGTAATTTACACCAAAAATACAAACGCTGATGAAGGGTGATAAGGTGGTCGAGGTTTTTAAAATAAACTCCAATCTTTTGTTGTTCCTCTATTTTCGGCATCATAAATTTTGACTTTAAAAAGTTGTCGTTGTATAACCTTTTAATAGTCGATCCCTCACAGGACCAGTCTACAACACTATATAATACTTCTAAAAAGGCGTTATCAATCCCATCTCCATGTTTTAACCAAACAATATTTGAATCTTGGAAATATTCGTCATTACCTGTATATTCAACGGTTCTACCTATTGTTCCTGAAGCTGATAGTAGAATATCTCCTTTGTTTGGATATGAAAACTTTGATTTATATTCTTTAAAAAGTTCCCTATCTATAAATGCATCTGGCTCACCACCAAATGTTCCAATTTTGTAGAATGGAACATCTCCTTCAGATGAAGTTTGTTCTTTGAAGATTCTTTTGCACATTGCAACTGTACCAATATCCCCAAACTTACGCTGTTCCCAAGAATAATCCTATTACAAGCATTCACGCACCATCATAAGAGTATATCCGAGTAAATTTTGGCCGTTCCATTTATCTTTATTCAGTCTATCAGGGTCTTTCATTGACAAACCGATGCCCCAAATACGGTCTTTTACGGCACACTCTGCCAAAACAGCATTTTCGGTTGCTTTGAGTTTTCTTTTTAGCTCCTCGTTTTGTGAGAACTTTGCCAAAAGCCCCTCATAAACTACAATTTGACGAATTCCGTTCCACATACTTTCATCGTAGTTTGATACCTGCCTGCCAAGTGATTTGATTTCGGCTACATCACTTTTTGATAAGATTTGGGCTGCTACAGCTTCATCTCCAAAGCAGATTGCTTTTCGGTACATCATAAATTGTTCCATCGAAGAAAACGCTACACCGTCCACCGTAAAAGGTGACGGATACCAATTACTCAAATAGCCATTATCTTCATCAGGGTTGTGAAAACAAATAATATTCATTACACTTCACCGACTTTTTGCACCGCTAAATCAAGTTCCAAGTCGTGCAAACCATAATATGCTTTTTTTATGAAATCAAGCGGTACTTTTTTCAGAACCTCGGAACTCGGAATATTATAATACCATTGATAGTAAGCGTAAAACTCGCCAATCCAATCCGGCATAAAGCCATCAAGAGCCTTACCAGACTTCAAAGAATACTTTTCGGTTTCGGTAAAATATTCCCACAATTCTTTGGCGTCCATTGTGTTGACATAGGCTTTTGCCTCATCAATACTTTTTCTTGTTTTGCTTGCCATATAGGTCTTGATAAAATCCTCAGTGTCCTTATCGGGATAAGTTTGAGCAACAAAGTCAAATAGCTTACCCTGATTTTCTACCACATCATTCAAATAATCCTGTGAATAGGCTTTCATAATTATCACTCCTTAAACAGTGTACTAAATACTTTTGTTACACTGTTAGCATCAGAATCAACAAGTTCACGCATTTTCTGTCTTGCGGTAATGTCTCGATGATTGTACTTTTCATTAAACTCTGTGTACTCAACCGTTTGCAAGCGATTTGCAACTTCGTGCAGTTTGGAATAAGCAAGCTCGGACTTTATACAATACTGAATACCTAAGCCACCAAGAGACAGTAATTCCTCAAGAATATCCATATCAATATTGTCTCTTACAAATTCCTTTGCGATATAGAAATATGAGGCGTTTGCCCTCCAACCTTTGATAACATCGTACTTGTCGGTATCTACACCGTATTTTGCAATAAATTTCTTTGCAAGCATACGGTAACGCTTTGAGTCAGCTGCATCTCTGTGCTTCATCAGTTCTGCAAGCCACGCAAGAACGCCTTTTTCTTGAAAATCTAAAATTTCAAGCCCTTCTGTATCAAGTTCATATTGATGAACATAGCCGTTTGTTTCATTTGGTCTGCAAACTGCCCATTCTTTTGCAAGGTCTATGCTTTCGGTAAGATAAAAGCCTCGTCCGTAATCGTGTTTTTTCTCACCTTTGCCGAATGTAGGCACTACAATTTTGTCCGGAGTACCGTGATATAAAGTTATTTTATTCATTTTCTCTTTACCTCCTAAACAAACATCTTTTCAAGCATAGATTTCTTGATATTTTGAAGCTTTTCTAACTCACGCTGATGAAGGGTGATAAGGTTATCGAGGTTGGCAAAGTAATCACCGATTTGTTGTTGTTCCTTAATATTTGGTATTTTTACATTTGTGTTACCAACAAGCTCTTTATTCAAGTTATTTACTGTACTTCCAGCGGCCAAAGCCTTGTATTGTGATAGCATCTGTTCTATGCCAAGCATTTGACATAAGAACTTCAAATCAAACACTTTATTAGTATCACGAATAAGGAGCCAACCATCGTGAATACAACCGTTTATAGCCATAATATAAGGTTTTCCAAAGCTCATAGAGTTCGATAAAATTAAATCTCCAGGATGAACTTCACGTGTTTTTGAAAGACCTTCTGGAATAATTTTCTCAGCTGTTTTAGTAATGTAATTTCCTTGTTGTGGTGCATCACCTATCTTCACCCAGTTAAGTCCATTTGCATCATTTGTAATGAATTTATCTATTGGACGTGGGGAACCACCTCTCTCAATAATCACTAATTCATTCAACTTACGCTGTTCCCAAGGGTCCGTAAATCCTTTAAATCGAATTTCTGGAATGTTACTTCCGTTTTTTGGAAACATTTTTTCTAACATGGATTTTTTTATATTTAACAATTTATCATACTTACGCTGATGAAGGGTGATAAGGTTATCGAGGTTGGCAAAGTAATCACCGATTTGTTGTTGTTCCTTAATATTTGGTATTTTTACATTTGTGTTACCAACAAGCTCTTTATTCAAGTTATTTACTGTACTTCCAGCGGCCAAAGCCTTGTATTGTGATAGCATCTGTTCTATGCCAAGCATTTGACATAAGAACTTCAAATCAAACACTTTATTAGTATCACGAATAAGGAGCCAACCATCGTGAATACAACCGTTTATAGCCATAATATAAGGTTTTCCAAAGCTCATAGAGTTCGATAAAATTAAATCTCCAGGATGAACTTCACGTGTTTTTGAAAGACCTTCTGGAATAATTTTCTCAGCTGTTTTAGTAATGTAATTTCCTTGTTGTGGTGCATCACCTATCTTCACCCAGTTAAGTCCATTTGCATCATTTGTAATGAATTTATCTATTGGACGTGGGGAACCACCTCTCTCAATAATCACTAATTCATTCAACTTACGCTGTTCCCAAGGGTCCGTAAATCCTTTAAATCGAATACTAGGAGTTTTATTATTTTCCATATTATTTTCCTCCTAATAACGTTTTAAATTCATCTAAACCAAGCATGTCAAAATCATTTCCTTCCAAATCATTTAACATCGAAATTAAAGATTTTTCTGTTTTTGAAATTTCTTCTTCCAAATCTGAATAAGTAGTTTCATATTTCTTGGATAGCAAATCAATTTTAGATTCAAAATCTTTTAATAATTTAATAGGCAAACCATTAATGCTTTGTATTAGTGGTTCAAGCCATTTTGAATTTAATGAATCGTCAATTTGTTCATAAGTTAGATTTTCAATTGTGGATTTTGTATTTAATTCCAATTCAGCTATTTCCGATTTTAATGCTTTATTCAATTCTTTTTTCTTAGTAACTAAAGAGCTATAATTTCTTAATTTTTCTCTTGTTTCTAACTCCACATCAGTATCTTTGATAAATTGTTTAATACATTTATCAACAATTTTATTGCCCTCGTCGTCATAAAATTCCATTTCTTTTTCTTCATCTGTAAGATTTTCAATAATATCGTTAATTTCAGAATCGATTTCGGACACTTGATTTTCTTTATATATTAATTCTCTTTTTTCATTAATCAGATACTTACTTTGGATCAGATCAAATGGTAATAAATGACCAATCCAACCTTCTTGAACTTCTACTTCTTTCTCTTTTTTCTTTTTGAGAACCATATTAGGATCAACAACTTTAGCAGCATCTATTCCTTCAGTTTGGATAATTTCAATATCCCCAGAAATCATATTCCATTCATCGTTTAAATATTGATAGGCCTCATATTGATTGATTAAAGGAATATTTTTTAGTCTATTAAAAATTTCATTACTGATTATTTCCTCAGTTTTTGCAATGTTTAAGTTATTAGCATCATCAATTAATAAAGTTTTTAAATAAATTTCAAAACCGTTAAAAGCATTTTTGTATTCATTCATGAAATGTTGAACATCTTGATTATTTTTGATGATATTTTTAACGTTGTCTGATTTTAATGTGCTATATGGCTCATTATTAGATTGGAATAGTTCATCTTTTAATGATGGAAATACATTCCAAAACTCTTCATATTCGTTGATTTCAGAATTAGGGATTCCACCAAACATTGACGCATAAATATCATAAGATTCCGTCTTTTCTGAAGAATCAACATATCTAGGAATATTTAAGTTATAATCATTAGCACGAATTTCATCACGACTAACTACTTTACAATACTTATCTATATCTTTTCTATTTTTAATAGCATCAACGATCTTTCGAATATCGCACGCTCTTAATTTGTTATTTTTTCCTTCTTTTATAAATCCCTTTGAAGCATCAATAATTAAAGTATCTGTATTTTCTCTTTTTTGTTTTAAAACCATGATGATTGTTGGAATACCTGTACCAAAGAATATATTTGCTGGTAAGCCAATAATGGCATCAATTTTGTTCTTTTCAATTAAATTTTTACGAATTGTGCCTTCTTCACCACCACGGAATAAAACACCGTGAGGTAAAACAATTGTCATAATACCATCTGGTTTAATATGGTATAAGTCATGTAATAAGAATGCATAATCTGCCTTTCCTTTTGGCGCCGTACCGTAATCAGCATATCTAGGATCATTTCCTTTGTCAGTTGGATCCCATTTTTGAGAATAAGGAGGGTTAGATGTTACAGCATCAACATATAAAGGCTCATATGTACCAATTGGATCAGAATCTTCAAAATCAGGCCAGTCCTCTTCCAATGTATCACCATTACGAACCTTAATATTATCAGGTAAAATTCCACGCATAACTAAATTCATACGTGTTAAGTTATATGTATTTTTCTTTAATTCTTGAGCATAATATTTAATATTATCTTTACTATCCATATGTTTTGAAACACTCTTACCAATATTGATTAATAAAGAACCTGAACCTGAACATGGATCATAGATTTTAATTTCAGTTCTATCTTTTAAATGCTCTGCAATTATCTCAGACATCAATAAAGACACTTCATGAGGAGTATAGAATTCTCCAGCTTTTTTTCCTGCATTTGCTGCAAAATTAGATATTAAATATTCATAGATAAATCCTAAAACATCATAATCTTGTTTATCATCCATAGGAATATCTTTGATTAAATACAATAAATCTCGAACAGCTTTGCTTTGTTCTTTAGCAGTAGAACCTAAGTTACTTAGTCCAGTTTCTAATGTTTGGAATATTCCATCAAACACACGTTTATAATTCGTACCAATTAAACGACTGAATGCAGATAAGGCATCACGTACATTTGCAATATCAAAATCATGTCCTTCACTAATCCATGTTGAAAATAAGTTTTCATAAGAAATAAAATATCCTAAACCACTTTGCACAAATTCAACAATTTCTGCATCTTCTTCATTAACTGACTTTATATCTTCTTCGGCAAAGTCATTCTTTAATAAAAAGTCTTCTTCTCTATCTGACAAAAATTTGTAAAAGATAAAGCCTAGAATATAATCTTTATATTCACTAGCTTCAATCTTGGATCTCATTTTATTAGCTGATTCCCATATTTTTTTTGCTAATTGTTGTTTATTCATATAGCATATCTCCTTATTTTTTTGAAAGTATTATTATTTGAAATTAATCAATTCAAATTAGTGACTTTCCAAATTGTTCAATTGTATCTTCAGATCCTCTATCTGATACATTTTTTCCCATTGCATTTTCAATTAGATTCAATAATTTTTTTGCTCTGTCAATAAAGTAGTTATCAAAATCATCCTGCTTTAAATATTCAAAATTAATCATATGTGATTCAATTCTATCTTTTAATTCATTTTCCGTTAATCCATCAACTTTATTTAATATAGTTTGCGTATATTTACTTGGAGAATCTCCTCCAATTGATCTATTTGTTGGCGGTAAAATAGGAGTTTTATTTACAATAGAATTATATTTTTGACGCTTAATTCCAACTTTTTGACAATATGCTTCTGGAAAAATATGATGGATATCAGGTGAAAGAATGACACTGTTTACCAGATTCATTTTCGAATTATCCATGAAATCTCTGCAATCCGCTTTGTATAATAGAGCCATAATTCCTTTATAAGCTGCACTCAAACGGGTTTGTAATGTCAATAAACGTGTTGCTGAAAAGAAGGAACTATTAACTGTTCTCATTTGACTAGGATGTTTGTACACTTCATCTACGATATCTTCGATATCATTTGCATACCTAGTTTCATTTGCACCTCCATACATTTCTCCAAGAATACCACACCAATACCATCGCTCTAAAATTTTTTTGGTATTGGGTTCATTACACGTTTTCTTTCCTAAATAAGCGCAAGTTGCAGAAAGTGGAATTAATTGGGTTGTATAAGGTAAATCTCTTTGTCTAAATACATATTCATTTTGAAGTAAAAATTCTCTTGCTATTTTATATCCATCAAGCACTGCATCTCTATTTTCTAAATAAGATTCATAAGGTAAATTTAAAACATCTTTTTTCTTACAAGAAATTGTTCCGCTTTTTCCATTTACTTTGTTTTTGTAAGAAGTATATAAAGTAACTGATGTCAAAAAATTAATTTCATCAATTCCATCTAATAAATCAGTTCTTAACGTTTCATTTTCAGCCCTGATTATTTTTTTACATTTTTCCCAATCTTTTCTTAAATCGAACTCATTAGTAGCATAAGTAGCTGTAACCAATTCAAATACGGTTAGTGGAACTCCACCTGTATTTACATTTTCAAAAACTTTACATACAGCTTCTCGTGGAGTGGATTTATCTAGTGTAATTACTGGCAATTTATACTGTAGAATGGTTTCTACAACTTCTTTTTGAAATCGATTTAACAAATCATTAGCATTCACGTCCTCTTTATAATACATCATGTATCCAAAATTCCACTGCATTAATTGTGTATTATCATAGATGATATTTATTGGAAACATCTTTAATTGATATTCAAATTCTCTAGTGGACAGATTCATAATAATATCGCGATCAAAATTAGTCTTGATTTTTCTATCTTGGGGAACGCTGATAACAGCATCTAGACGATCCTCATTATCATCTAAACATTTATTCATATCCAAATAATAAAATCTTTTTATAGACTTACCTTTATCTGTTTTTGTAGCAACAACCTGATTGCTATATGTTGACTGATAAATTGATGTTAATCTTTGTTGTCCATCTAATACTAAATATTCTGGAGTAGCATTTTTATTTTCAACTCCAGTAATAGTACGATATTTGAATTTAATATCAGGATTTCCATATTGTAATTGCATAACAGCTCCCATAGGATACCCCTGAGATAAACTTGCAATAATTCCTCGAATTCGATTATCATCCCAAGTCCAATCTCTTTGAAATTCGGGTAATTGTATTTTCCCTTCTTGGACATCGTATAGTATCTGTCTTAAATCCGTGTCATTTGACCTTGGTAAAACTATCATTATTGCTTCCTCACTATCTCTACAATATCATCAAATGTACAATTTAATGTTTTACACATTTTAATTAAAGAATCCATTGAAACTGTTTGATTCTTTGAAAGTTTTGCTAATGTTCCAGGAGTAAGTCCTGCTATTTTTGCAAATTCAGTTTTCTTCATACCTTTATCAATTAATAATTTAAACAATCGATTATAACTAATTTCCATATGATTAGACCTCTTTCTTTATTTTAATTATAGAGGAAACAGATATAAACATAAATATAAATATCACATTTTAGTGATATTTTTTTATTTTTCATTAATTTCATCTTAGTTATTGATGAACTAACCTTCACATGTTCAATAATATTAATGCAAAGAAATCGAAGTCCTCCGTTCTTTTTTTGTTGTTTTCGTCGGTTCGATTATGAGGGGATATCCCTTCAAAAGCTTAGCCAGGAGGAATAATAATGGCTAAACCTTATAATCATCGTCGTGCAGAAAATGAGTACAAAAAATGGAAGAAGAAAGATGATCAATTCATGGTGAAAATAGAATCACAGAATACAATAAAGAATCAAAGACTGTCAGTTGATTCTATAATAATCATAAGGATGAAAAACGTCATGATGTCACAGATAACGTGATTGATTTTATAAACCGCCTTATTATACATATACCGGACTATCATTTCTTAACAACTCGATATTATGGATTCTATGCCAACGCTTCTAAGAAAACCCTAGATAAAGTACATACACTTCTTAAAATCTTAAAGAATAAGGATTATTCTCGTGAAACAAGAACCAAAGCCCTTAAAAACAAACTCAATAAATTCAGATACCGCACTCATATAAAGACCCAATTCAATGTAAATGTAAAGCCACAATGCAGTATACTTATACATATAATCCATTCAAGAACAAGAGATATGATGCACTGCCCTGAATGTGATCATAAGATGATTGTAAAAAAATAATTCAACAATTAAAGACAAATACAAAATGCAGTTTAATTTTCAATAGTCCTTTTTGTCGTTTCTGATAATTCATATCTTGTGATATTTTAGTGCTATTTTACATATCGTATTTCTCTGTTCCGAAACCAAAATCTTAATATACAAAAAAAACTGTCTTACGACAGTTTAATTATGCATTTAAAGCTGCTTTTGCTTCTTCGCAAAGTTTAGTGAAGCCTTCAGCATCGTGAATAGCCATTTCACTTAACATTTTACGGTTGATCGCAATATTAGCTAATTTTAATCCGTGCATTAAACGAGAGTATGATAAGTCATTCATACGTGCAGCTGCATTAATACGTGTAATCCAGATTTTACGCATGTTTCCTTTTAACTTACGACGGTCGTTGAATGCATATCTGAATGAATGCATTACCTGCTCATTTGCAGTTTTGTATAATGTATGTTTTGATCCAAAGTATCCTTTGGCAAGTTTCAACACTTTTTTTCTACGAGCGCGTGAAACTGTTCCACCTTTAACTCTTGCCATTCTTTATATCCTCCTTAATTACTTAACTAACATTTCCTTAATACGTTTGTAATCTGTAGCATGTACAGTACCTGGTTTAGCTAAGTGACGACGTTGTTTCTTAGTCTTTCCATGGAAACGGTGAGATGTATAAGCGTGAGATCTCTTTAATTTTCCAGAACCTGTCTTTTTTACACGTTTTGCTAATCCTCTATGGCTCTTCATTTTAGGCATAGTCTAGTCCTCCTTACTTCTTTTTAGGTGCCAACACTGTTGACATCGTATTACCTTCCATTGAAGGTTTCTTTTCAACGACAGCTACTTCAGACATAGCTTCGATGAAGTCATTCATGATCTTACGACCAACTTCCAAGCGAGTGATCAAACGACCACGGAATCGCATATCAATCTTTACTTTCATACCCGCTTCGATCCATTTTGACGTCTGACGTACTTTAGTTTCAAAATCGTGTGTATCGATAATCGGTGATAAACGCAAAGATTTAACTTCAACAACATGTTGTTTACGTTTCGCTTCTTTAGCTTTTTTCTGTTGTTCGAAATGATAGCGACCATAGTCTAAAACTTTACACACAGCCGGACGCGCTTTGGGTGCAACACACAACAAATCTAAATTTTGTTTGTATGCAATGTCCAATGCTTCTTTTTTTGACATAACTCCCAATTGTTCTCCATTCGCATTGATGACAAGAACTTCTCTAAACGGAATCTTTTCGTTAAACAAATCATCGTTTACATTATTTGGGGCAACTTTTCTGTTATTGATATTCGACACCATCCTTTTTTTAATTTTCACAAAAAGAAAATGGGTGCATTCAACACCCATCACTCTTTTAAACGAATTCAAACTGAATTGGCCGTGAACCTATGTCCCTCTAGACATCAGGTGAGAAGGGGTGCTTCTATCTTTCCATTTCCTTTACCTACTGATAATACCATACACATGTGGTATTTGCAATATTTTTTTCAAAAAAAAATAAAGTCGACTAATCGACTTATACACATAAATGGTGGACTCTTGGGGATTCGAACCCCAGACCCACTGATTAAGAGTCAGTTGCTCTGCCAGCTGAGCTAAGAGTCCATTTATCAGTGCCCATATATATTACCACAACATATATTTGAACGCAACACTTTTTTAAAAAAATAAGGATGTCTTTGACACCCCTATTCCATCATAGCCATTTTTTCTTCCCATTCCTTCATTAAGGCGGCTATTTCATTATGCTTATCATCAATTTTCGCATCTAATTCTTCCATCTTACGATAATCTTGATAATACTCTGGTTCATACCTTAATTCTCGCATAGCCTCTAAATCTTGCTCCGCCTCATCTAATAAGACTTCAAGTTTAGCAACGCGATTTTTAATGGCCTTTAAATCCGTAAAAGATACAGTTTGTGGCTTTATCTCTTTTTCAACCTTTGCCACCGATTCAATCAATGTATTATTGGCTTTTTTATCCAAATATTCTTCATAATTTAAATCATACACTTTACTGATAGAGTCCATCTCTAATACACGAGTTGCCATTTTCTTTAAGAACATACGATCATGCGATACAAACAAGATGGTTCCATCATACTTTTCCAAAGCTGATTCTAAAGCTTCTTTAGCTGGAATATCCAAATGGTTAGTAGGCTCATCCAAAAGCAAGACATTATCATGTTCTAACATAAGTTTTGCTAATGCTAACCGTACTCTTTCTCCACCTGACAAATCATTGACTTCTTTAAACACTTCATCTTGTGTAAATAAAAAGCTTGCCAAAGTATTTCGAATCTGTGTTTGCGTCGCATCTGGATCCATATCCCATAATTCATCCAGAACATTTTTGTTGGATTTCATCTGGGCACTTTCCTGATTAAAATAACCCACATCAATTTGATGGCCAAATTTAAAGTTTCCCGATAATGCTGGAAGCTCTTTTACTAAGGTTTTAATTAAAGTTGATTTACCAATCCCATTAGGTCCTACAATGGCCATACGTTGTCCTTGCAGTAATTGAAAAGATACATCAGACAGTACTTTATCATAACCAACTTTTAAATCATCTACCTCAAGAACTTGCTTTCCCCCTTTTCTAGCACAAGTAAAAACAGCCTTCATTTGACTTGTATCTGAAGAACTATCTTCAATTCTATCCATTCGGTCTAAATACTTCTGTTTACTTTTCGCAAAGGCAGCCTTGTTCTTTTTATATCTGAATTTTTCAATTAAATCTTCTAAGCGATGTATTTCTTGTTGCTGACGTACATATGCCTCATGATTCTTCTTTAAATATTCTTCTTTAGCTTTTAAATAATGAGAATAATCCCCTACATATCTTTGTGCCTTTCCAAATTCAATTTCAACAATTTCATCCACAACATGATCCAAAAACATACGATCATGACTTACTAAAACAACCGCGAAAGGATAATGTTTCACATAGTTTTCAAGCCATTCAATAGAAGCAATATCCAAATGGTTTGTAGGTTCATCTAACAATAAAATATCTGGCTTCGTTAATAATAATTTAACTAAAGCAATTCTTGTTTTTTGTCCCGAACTAAATTCACATAACTTTTTATTTAAATCTTTTTCATCAAATTGAAAATGAAAAAATACATTCTTTAATTCCACCTCATATTGATATCCATTTAAAGCTTCAAAACGAGTCTGCAACATATCATATTTTGCTAATTGTTTCTCACTCGAATCTTCTTTTAAGATTTCAGCTTGTGCATTTAATTGTTTTTCTAATTCACGAACTTTATCAAAAGCCTTTAATAACTCTTCATACACTGTTTTTTCTTCATTCACAAAAGTAATTTGTGCCAAATAACCAATATTTGTACCACTCAAAACCATACGAGAACCTGAATCATAGCTTTCTTGCCCACATATAATTTTCATCAGTGTTGTTTTTCCACAACCATTACGTCCAACAAGTGCAATCTTTTCATTATCTCGCACTTGAAAGTTTATTCCAGACAAAACAGTCTTTGCTCCAAATGACTTTTGTATATTACTCAATTGTAGTTTCATAATATCATCACCTTATATTTCAAAGTATCTAACAATACTTTTAACTAGTATTTTAGTTATCGCATCTACATTTTCATTAAAGTAGTCTACACTTTGTGAATTCATAGCACTAGCATATACGAAGTACAAACCATACATTCCATACGAATCTTTATAACTCGAATTAGTCAGATCTCCATCATATAACCCAGCATAAGTAGCTCTACCTCCAGTTTCTCTTAACTGTGGATAAAACTCATACTTTTGAGCATTTCCATTATCGTCTAATAAAAACGAATCATTCAATACACCATTTTCTTGTGTAGTATTTGTTCGAGCAGCATATAAGGAAATCCCATTTTGTGACATAAAATAAGAAACCGTATTTGCTAACCCACCATCCGTATAAGGACTCGTTAACATGTATGGTGCATTTACATTTTCATCATAACTCGCACCCAATGCCAGATATAATTTTGCCTTTACTTTGTATCCTCTTGCCGGACGTCCATCCGCACCATAATAACCTGGAGTTTCTCCTTCTTTACGTAAAACTTTTACTTTTAACCCTTTCTTTTCCAATTCTTTTTTAACTCTCTTGGCAAATTCTAAAGAAGAAGATGGCTCATCTAATATAGATGTACTTGCTCCATAATCTACAGTATTTGAAACATAATTCATTGCATTTCCACATGGATCGATTACCACATCATAGACATTAGATTTAGGAATGTGTTTTGTTACGATAATAAAAGCATAATTCTTTTTAAATTTAATATCTTGATTTTTTAAAGCATTTTTATCCGCAACAAAAGTAACATCATTAACTTTCTCATCACGACGCATAGTTGTAATAGTTTTTGCTTTAAATGCATCTTTAAAATATATTCGTTCCTTTTCAAAGTGATTGTATGTATATAATTCATAAATACCTTCTTTTAAAGAACCTAAGTCAATTCCTGAATCAATACTTCCATTAAATGTAAAACTTGTTATCGCATCATTCATAACATTTCGTAAAACAATGTTATTTCCTTGCATTTTGTCTGTTTCAACAGAACCATATTCACTTTTATATAAAGATAGTGTCTCCCCATACACTAAATAATCTTTTATCAGATAATTTCCTTCAAAACTTTTTTCTACTTTTTTTTGTAATTTTTCAACATCTACATGATCCAAGTATGACTCAGATAGTTTATCTATTTCAGTTGGTCTTGATGCATATAAAAAAACACAAACAACCGCAACTGCGATTGTAACTATTCCAATAATCTTTGTGCTTAATTTTTTTCTATTCATAATTTTTATTTTTTTCATACCCCTTATTTATATCACACAGGAAAACAGGTATCAACGAGATACCTGTTTAATTCTTTAGAAAATTAAGTTTCTTGGTGTACGTGGATATGGTTGAACATCACGAATGTTGGCAACACCACTTAAATACATCAACATACGATCAAAACCTAAACCAAATCCAGAGTGTTTACATCCTCCAAAACGACGTAAATCTAAATACCATTGTAAAGTTTCTTGATCCATTCCAATCTCTTTCATGCGTTCCACTAGTACATCATAACGCTCTTCACGTTGTGAACCACCAACTAATTCACCAACATAAGGAACTAGTAAATCACATGCAGCAACTGTTTTATTGTCATCATTCACACGCATGTAAAATGCTTTGATTTCTTTTGGATAATCTGTTAAGAAAACCGGACCATTAACTATTTTTTCGCAAATATAACGCTCATGTTCACTCTGTAAATCCATACCCCAGAAAATATCTTGGTTTTCGAATTGATCTTTAGCCTTTTCTAAATATTCAATAGCCTTTGTATAAGTCATTCTTTCAAAATGCGAATTTGCCACATGAGTAACACGATTGATACACTCTTTATCAATCATAGAAGCAAAGAATTCCATTTCTTCTTTGGCATGTTCTAAACAATAATTGATACAGTACTTAATCATTTCTTCAATACAATCCATATTGTCTGCTAAATCTGCAAACGCAAGTTCTGGTTCAATCATCCAGAATTCAGATGCATGACGTGTTGTGTTCGAATTTTCTGCACGGAAAGTTGGACCAAATGTATACACATTACGATATGTTAACGCAAATGGTTCTACATGCAATTGTCCAGATACAGTAAGTTGCGCATGTTTTCCAAAGAAATCTTTATCATATTTTGCATCATCACGAGTTGTTACTGTAAAGCATTCTCCAGCACCTTCAGCATCGTTACCCGTGATTTCTGGTGTATGCACATAAACAAATCCACGATCTTGGAAGAATGTGTGGATAGCCATACTTAATACACTTCTCAATCTAAACATTGCGTAGTAAGTATTCGCACGTGGACGTACATGTGGAATTTCACGCATAAATTCAAAGCTGTGACGTTTTTTCTGTAAAGGATAATCATGATCACACAATCCTAAAACGGTAATAATTTCTGCTTGAATTTCAAAAGGTTGTTTTGCGTCTGGTGTACATACAAGCTTTCCTGTAACTTCTATAGCTGATCCAGTTGTAATTTTTGAAACTTCATCAAAATTTGCTAAATTTTCTGTATAAACAACTTGAACATTTGAAAATGTTGTTCCATCATTCAATGCAATAAATCCAACTGCCTTTGAATTACGATTTGTACGAACCCAACCCTGCAAAGTTATACTTTGTCCATCGTACTGTTCAAATGTTTCTTTTAATTTTTTTACTAACATAGTTTCTCCCTTCAAAATAAAAAAACGTTCCTTAATTAAAAGGAACGATTATAACCGCGGTACCATCCTGTTTCATCACATGTATGTATGCACTCAATTGGAATTTAACGCATTCCACACGTTGCTGTCTACTCAATTTCTCCAGCACGACTCCACAGGTGTTATCAATCCATACTCACATTGTCTATTTTCACCTAACAAGACTCTCTTCTTAATGATTGTTTTGGACGACTTCTATTTCTGCGCCTTTGTTTCTAATGAATTTGTAATAAATACCAATTCTTGTATAGATGATACCACATCAATACTTTTAATGACAACCCCTTTTGGAACCAAAAAATGCTGATGCGTAAAATCTACAATCCCATTGATTCCACATTCAACTAACTTATCAACTGTTTCTTGAACGTCGTGCGAAATTGTCAAAATTGCAATTCGACATCCTTCTGGAATCTTTGTATCTAATTCTGACATGTGATACACTTCAACGCCAAATTGTGTTCCGCATTTTGCTGGATCAGCATCAAAGGCACATGCAATTTCACCTACCACATAATCCCATTTATTATAATTCAATAAAGCACGACCTAAGTTACCAGCACCTACTAAAATAATTTTTTCATCAAAATCAACGCCAAGCTGACTATTAAAAATATCGATCAACTTATCTACATCATATCCATAGCCTTGTTTTCCAAGATTTCCTAAAAACGAAAAATCACGTCGAATTGTTGTTGGTTCAATATCAACAAAACTCGATAATTCTTTAGACATAATTCTTTCTACGCCGTTTTTTTGTAGCTTACGTAAAGCTTTTAAATATACTGGATATCTTTGTAAAGTAGCTTTGGGCACATTTCTATTTTGCATTTTATCACCCCATACCATAATAATAACATATTTGTGAAATATTTTACAAGTCTGTAGAATGAACTTGTGAAAAAAGTCGATTACTCGACTTTATAAAATATTCCTTGATCTATTTGTAATAAAATGGAATCCACGTATTTCGAAAGAGCTTGAATACGCGTATCATAAAAATAAGGAACAGCCTTTTTCTTTATAAAAAATAGAGCAATAGTCCAAGAAATTATTAGCAAAATAAACGAAATTTTAAAAGAAATATGAAATACAATAACAAACAAAACAAGCAGTAAAACATATGCAATCGTATCCATCAAGATAAATCTTTGAAATATATTTTTTAATGTGTTTTTATAGTAATCTCTTTTCCTTGTTAAAAAAGCTTCTGTTACAGAATCATAGCCTTCACTATATTCAAGATTTATTATCTCGTTCTGTTTTTCTCTATGCCCTTTTAAATATACAATTTGTTGCATTCTTAAAAGACAAAATAACATTCCTTGTTTATTTTCTTCTTTAGAAAACTTTTTATAATACAATTCAAGCAATTTTAAATAATCATTATCTGAAACAGGTTTTAGTACCATATTCTTTGCGATAACATCTAAACGTTCACTTAAAACATCTGAAAATATAAGAATATTATTTTGAGCACGCCTCTCAATTTCTTTTAAAGCCCCTAGAAAATGATCAGCCACGATATGCCTTTAATGCACACGCAATTTGATCAGGACAAGATGTTGGTTTATTTCCACAAGTAACACCTGTCAATGCATCAATAACTTCATCTACACTTCTGCCCTTTAATAAGCAACCAATTCCTTTCAAATTTCCATTGCATCCGCCAACAGCTTCAAAGTTTTGAATGATACCATTCTCAATTTCAAAATTAAATTGTCGACTACAAACACCTTTTGGTGTATAACTATACTTTCCCATAAATACCTCCATTTAAACGGTTTAACACCTTTTTACATACTACAGCTATTAATATACCACTCACTATAGACAATGCCAAAAGAATCGGCAAAAAGAGTTGCATAAAATATTGCTGGTAAATCCAGGTAATCGCAATTACCTGCCCTATATTGTGAAAACTTGCTCCTAATATACTCACACCATAGATTGAAAAAGCCTTACTTCGACAAGCAATTATCATCGCAATACAAGCCAAGATTCCTCCATTTAACGACAACCAGAATGAAACAGAAAACAAAGTTCCTTGCATTAAGCTAGATAAAAAAATGCGAAGCAAAGAAACATAAGCCAGCGATTTTTCATCATACATATACAGTGCAAATAATCCCGCAATGTTTGCTAAACCAATCTTATAACCCGGAACAATCATAAATATGCCTACAAAGCTTTCTAATAGCTGCAACAGAATACCTACTGCCACAAGAAAAGCTAAAACTACACTTTTTTTTACATTCATTGTATCACCGTATCCTGACTTGCTTCTGCTTCAATTTTGACAACCGTTTCATTTGGCAAACATACTATAGGAACATTTGTATCAGATACAAATCCTTGTTTTGAACAATAATGGTGCGGACTATTTTCCTGACTTACGCGAACTTTCTTCTGCTTTACTTCAATATGTACTTTACCAAGTTTTCCATTTACTACATAAGAATGGTCTTTTGATAAATCTATGCGCAAAACTTGTTTTTCTTTCACATATACACTCGCATATGTATTTGTATTTTTTGTAAAAAACAAAGGAATACAAAGAAAAAGCGATACAACCATAATACATACAATTAATATCTTATCTGCCTTTTTCATTATTGTACGACCACACTTACATTTTTTGTCACAGAATTTCCGAATCGATCACTAATTTTTACTTGTACATCCTGTGTAGATGCAGATGATGTATCTACATTAGCCTCAAAAGTAACACCCGATAAATCAGTCGCGTGAAAATATGAATTCCAATCAATATTTTGACCTACACCTATTGTAATTTGGCTTACTTCACTAGCGCAAACAGGTGCTTTAGTGTCTTTTACTTTAATCACAAATGGATACTCTTTATTTCCGTCTTGAATCGCAAAATCATATTCTCCAACCACTAAATAATCCATACCCGAAGTCATAAAACGATTATTTTTCTTATCAATACCAATACTTTTCGAAATCACCTTCACTCGACTTGAGTGTGGTGGATTTTTTAAGTATAAAGTTGGATTGGCATAAATATCTTTTCCAAGTTCAATCGTAAACATTTGTTTTTTTAATTGAATACCCGATGAACATGCACACAATAAGAAAGATAAACATAAAATTCCTATTTTTTTAAGCATTCAATTCCTCCTTGAGATCTTTTGCCATCTGCTTTACCTTAGCCAATCGATGTTTCATACCTGACTTTGAAATGTCTTCTCCAAATTCTTTTTTGCACTCAATACACAATTCATTTAAATTGGCCTCTGGATACATTTTACGAATTTGCATAGCATGCATGATTTTTTCCGGAATAACCATCTTTTTCGAATGACTTTCTAAAAACTCAATAGCTTCTAATTGTGATTTTGCAGCTTTTAAACTCTTTACTTCATTGGCTACTTCACAATTATCTAAACGAGTAATTTGATTATAGAAATCTCTTTGAATTCTAGAATCTTCAAATTCAAACAACGCATTTGAAGCATTACACAAGCGCAAAAAATCAGCTATTTTATCCCCTGCCTTTATGTATACTACATAAATGCTTTTTCTTTCAATAACTTTGGCCGGTAAATAAAAACGTTGCATCAATTTTTGAACGCTTAATGCCAAATCCTTTTCTTGACTCGACATCTCCAAATGATAATTACTTGATTTTGGCGAATTAATACTACCACTTGCTAAAAAACATCCTTGAAGATAAGCTCTAGCCATCTTTTCTGAACGCACCATCTTCACGCTTGGAGTGTATCTTAACCCTGAATCAGTAAGAATTTGAAGATCTTCTAAAATCTCTTGAGCCTTATCAAACACTTGTATACGATATATGTTATTTTTCTTTAATTGCATTTTCTTCAACACTGAAAGCCGCGGATCAACATCATACAATGTTTTCATAATTTGAAATACATGCTTTGCTATCGTTGCATTTTCTGTCTGAAAAGATAAATACATCCCTTGCCAGTTCATATGTAAACTTGCTCGCATTTGAAAAAGGGCACATAATTGTGCCTTCATCATTTGAGCATCGATTTCTTCTTTACAAATTTCTTTTTTGATTTCGCTAGTAAAGGACAAGTCTATACCCCCTTGATCAACTCTTCAACGACTTGTTTAACTGCCATTGGATCATGACGAATACGCCCTTTTTCATCCACGGCCAACAAATCTCTTTGTATAATAGCATAGTCTGTCGCTTCTTTTCCAATACAAATTGGATAACTCTTTTGCAAAGCATACATATCCAATACTTTCTTTGGTAGATTTGATCGATTCACAACAACCAAATCTACCGGATGTTTAAAAGAATGCTTTTCAATTGCATGAATATGATCTTGTACAGTATAACCATCTGTTTCTCCAGGTTGAGACATGGCATTACAAAAATATATTTTTTTACAAGGATTCTTCTCAATCGCCTTCGATATATCTGAAATAATCAAGTTAGGCATAATCGAAGTATATAAAGAACCTATACCATATATTATTAAATCTGCATTTTTAATTGCTTCTATCGCCGGTTTATATGCGTGAACACAATTTTTATAAAAAACATGATCAATACTATTGTAAACAGTCGGAATATTTTTTTCACCACGAACCAAAGTACCATCTTTCATCATGGCATACAACGTAACCACATCAAGTGTACTAGGTAAAATATTTCCTTTTACATTTAATACTCTTGAAATCGATTCTATAGCTCCCATAAAAGAGCCCGTCGTGTTGATCATCGCCAAGAAAATCAAATTGCCAAGATTATGTCCACCAATATCTTTACTACCTTCAAAACGATAGTTTAATAAATCCGAAAAGAATCCTTCATCTTCTTCATCAGCCATCGCACACAAAACATGGCGTATATCTCCTACGGCAGGCACATTGTAAATATCACGGATTCGCCCAGTACTTCCTCCATCATCGGCAACCGTAACAATAGCAGTTAACTCAACATTTTCCAATCGTTTCATCCCTTTTAGCATGCTTGACAAGCCAGTGCCGCCACCAATCACAACTACTCTTTTCATTCTTCATCCACTCCAATATCACGATGTGATTTAAAACAACGAAATTTATCTTTATATGTATCATAAAGCCAGTTGCAAATAGAAACAGAACGATGCTGACCACCAGTACAGCCTATCGCAACAATCATATGTGATTTATTTTGTTTTTCATATTGATCAAATACAAAATCACAATAATTCTTTAGACGAATAATAAAATCTTGCGTTTCCGGTTTATCCATGACATAATCATAAACTTCTTTTTGATTTCCTGTTTTATCTCTTAATAAAGGATCATAAAATGGATTAGGCAAGAAGCGAACATCAATAACCATATCCCCATCTAATGGTACGCCATGCTTAAACCCAAACGATTGAAAAGTTACAGTAAAAACACTTTTTTTAGCACTTTTAAATCGATGCAGCACACGACTAGCCAAAGCAGATGTGCTTAGTTTCGTTGTATCAATATGGATTGTATTTTGAGAATTTTCCTGCAAATGATCTAAGAAATCTCTCTCTACTTCAATCGCGTCTTCTAGTGTTGTGGCCAAATGATTTACAATCATTGGATGTTGTCTTCTTGTAAATCGATATCTTAACAACAACTCTTCATCACTACAATCCAAAAACAAAATTTGTAGTTCTCTATTTATATTTTCAAAATAACTGACAAAAGCCTGATAATCAATAGCACTCACACTTAATGCTACACACTTATAATGTGTCTCATCTTTTCTAAGTAAATCTTCTAAATTATCTAATAATTCCTTAGGAAAATTATCCATACAATAATAGCCTAAATCTTCAAGGGCATTCATAGCACTTGATTTACCTGCACCTGACATCCCAGTCACAAGAACAATTTTATTTTCCATAATCTCACATCCTTTTTTAAATTATATCAACATTTGAACTTGAGTACAATTTTGACTATCATATTAAAAGGAGGATTACTTATGAAACCTTGTATATTTTTAGATATTGATGGTGTCATCAATCCAAATCGTAAAAAACATAATTATCGACTTGATTACAACTTACCAGATACTTTATCAAAAAAATTAAATCATCCAAAGATTGCTACATTAAATGTATATTTAGTCAATCAAGTTTATTCATGTTTCTCAAAAGAAAGTATTGATTATCTAAAAAAACTTATCAATAAATATGATGCTCAAATCATTATCACAAGCTCCTGGAGAATTATATATTCCCTTGATCAGTTACAAACTCTGTTTGATATTTTTGACTTAGGAAAATACATAAAGGCATCTACCCCTTTAATTTCTCCACGCACAAAAGCTATTCAAGAATTTATAAATGAGCATAAAATCACAAGTTATATTATTTTAGATGATTTTGATATGGCAAATGTATTCGATTACCATTTTATTTATGCTCACAACTACTTTAAAGAACCAGACTATAAAAAAGCTGATTATGCTTTATTTATTCAACAAAAGGAGAATAAACATTGAAAAAATATATATTTACGATCCTCACATTCTGTAATATGTCTCTAATTTTTTATTTTTCTAACCAAAATGCAGAACTATCCACACAAACCAGTGCATATTTTTTACAATTTATGCCTTTTTCAATGTATTTTATTCGCAAATTGGCTCATTTTACAATTTACGCCTTATTAGGATTCAATACATTTTACATGTATAAAAATTACGGTATCAAACATTATGCGCTTTGTGCTTTGATTACATGTGTACTTTATGCTTGCAGTGATGAATGGCATCAATCTTTTGTTTCTGGAAGAAGTCCACAAATAAAAGATGTTTGTATCGACACATGTGGAGCATTGTCCCTGATATTAATGAATATCTTAATTATCAAGCTTCGAACATCCCAGAAAACGCTACAAAATTGACAATTAAACGAATTGTGTTACGATTTTATTGGTGATAATCTGAAAATATAATTTATAAAAAGAAGAAGTTAGAAGGACAAAAGGGCGCAAAGCCCTTTCCCCAAATATAAAGATTATTGTGTTGCTATAATATTGGCATTTTGTTGGATCATAAGTGTTAATTCTTCAACTGTAAGTCCAATATCTAGTAGTTGTTTAATATCTGATTTTAAGTTGTTCTTTACGTATTTAATTCTTTGTTCAACTGGTGTTTCAACTTCTGCTAAGTCTGCAGGATTCCAGATTTCTCCTGTAAGAAGCATATGATATGCTGCTACAAGTATTTTTCTGGCAATCGCAATAAAAGCACGTTTCTTTCCGCGACGTTTTGAAATCTTTTTAAATTTGTTGGCGTAGTAAGGATGGTTTTTATCCTTGACTGCTGCATGTGCAACTTCAACCAAATATGGTTTAAGATATACTCCGGCTCTGGAAATGCGTACAGATTTTTTCTTTCCTGCTGACTGGTTACTTGATGGAGTTAAACCTGCCCAGGAAGTTAATCGTCTTGTAGAGGTGAATTGATTCATATCTACACCGATTTCAGAAAGAACTATGATGGCAGAGTTTCTGGAAACACCAGGTATCTGACACAGAAATGAAATATAGTCTTCGTATGGCTCAATCATTAAATCAATAAGTTTATCAAGTCTTTGGATATTGGATGATAATTGTTTGATGTGGTCATTTACAAGTTCTATACGAGATTTCTGGACTGGTGTTAAATCCGTTCCATTAACAGAGTCAAGAATCATATCAGGAGATGCTTTACATTTTTTGTGAACTTTTGAAAGAATATCTTCATCTGTGTATGGATTATCTGATAAAATAAGGTCGATGATATTAGATGCGGATTTGCCGAAAACATCAGTAAAGACCATATCCAGTTTACAATTACCAGAAGTAAGAGCATTCTGAAAACGGTTCTTTTCACTGGAACGCATATTTACAAGTTTGTATTTATAGCGAGTGAGTTCACGAAGAATACGAAAATCTTTTTGAGGTATAAAACTACTTCTAACAATATCGAACTTAAATAAATCAGCAATCCATTTGGCATCTTTATCGTCGTCTTTCTCGCC
>OLOA01001036.1_pt1 | contig 28993 bp, 31 predicted proteins | sample 1672201 | NCBI WGS metagenome assembly OLOA01 (sample SAMEA3136658, study PRJEB25190) | human gut metagenome
GAGCACTAAGCGGTGGGTAAGGGGGATGCGAACTGCGTTCATGAGCAAGCAGCGACAGCGGATTGCGAATGTCCGCTTTACTTGCCAAAGAGGAACATTATGGTATACAATAATGGATGACATGAAAATATAGCTGTGAAAATAAAAAAGGAAATTATATATGGCAAAGATATTGTTGGTTGAGGATGATGAGACGATTGTGAGGACGCTCAAGGATTTTCTGCACACTGAAGGGTTTACTGTGGAAAATACGGACGGACAGAAAAAGGCGCTGGAGCTGCTTGAGAGGTCGGAGTATGACATTGTACTTTTGGATGTGTCCCTAAATGAGGGGAATGGATTTTCACTCTGTTCGGCGATAAAGAAGGAGAGGCAGCTTCCGGTGATTTTTCTTACAGCCTCAGGGGATGAGTTCAGTGTGGTGACAGGACTTGATTTAGGTGCGGATGATTATATTGCCAAGCCATTCAGACCGAGGGAGCTTGTGTCAAGAATTAACAGTGTGCTCAGAAGATGCGGAAAGAGCCAGAAGCTGTTTGACATAGACGATATAAGGGTTGATTTGGACAAGGGTGTTGTGTATAAGGATGGACAGGACTTGTATCTGTCGGCACTTGAGTACAGGCTGCTGCTTGCATTTATCAACAGCGAGGGAAGGCTTCTGACCAGAAGCAGGCTGCTTGAGGAGATATGGGACGTTGCAGGCGATTTTGTGAACGACAATACACTGACGGTGTATATAAAAAGATTGCGGGATAAGATAGAGGATAACCCTGCTCAGCCTAAGATAATAGTTACAGTCAGGGGAATGGGCTATAAGCTGGGAAAATAGAAACAATTAAAACAGAGGCAGTCAGGAGATATGGAGCTTGAGGCGGCAGATGGCACATGCTGAATATAAATAGTGCAGTAAATAATGATGTAAAAAGGGAGAAATTAAGGCGGGCAGAATGGTAAAGAATAAAGAAGTCAGAAGGTATATTTCATTGGGGGTTATCATTACTGCCATTGTTGGAGTGGCAGCATATATTTTTAAGCTGCCGGCGTTCATAGCGGTGGTTATAGAAGGAGTACTTCTATTTTTGCTGTGGTTTGTCGATATGCAAAGACGCTACAGGCACATGCAGAAGATGGCACAGGAGATAGACCTGATTCTCCACGGAAGGGCAGCAGGCATGCTTTCTGAGTATGAGGAGGGTGATATAAGCATACTACGAAATGAGATTGCCAAGATGACAGTAATGTTAAGACAGCAGGCGGAACAGCTTGGCGATGAGAAGCATAAGCTTGCCGATGCGCTTGCGGATATATCACATCAGATAAGGACACCGCTCACATCACTAAATCTTATGCTCGAGGCGCTGAAAAAAGAGGATGACGAGGAAAAGAAAAGCCGCATTATATTCGATATGAGAAGACAGCTTGAGCGGATTGATGGTCTGGTTGTCTCACTTTTGAAGCTTGCGAAGATGGATGCGGGGACGATAAAGCTTCAAAAATCGCAGGTAAAGCTCGGAGAGCTGGTAAAGGCAGCCCTGCAGCCGGTCGAGATTATGCTGGAGCTTAAGGGAATCACCACGAGGATTGATGTGAGAGGCAGCTTTATCGGAGATAAGGAATGGAGCAGTGAGGCGCTTACCAATATACTTAAAAATTGCATGGAGCATACAGCAGATGGTGGGACGATAACTGTATCGGGCTATGAGAATGCTGTCCACACGGAGCTTGTGATAGAGGATTCGGGAAGCGGGATAGCTGCTGATGATATACAGCATATATTTGAGCGTTTCTATAAGGGAAAGAATAATAAGAGTGACAGCTACGGCATAGGACTTGCACTTGCACGCTCTATCATTGCCGGGCAGAATGGCACGGTCAAGGCGGAAAATATAAAGAATAAGGATGGAAAAGTATGTGGTGCGAGATTTATAATCAGGTTTTATAAAGGGATTATATAGCATGTCATATTATATACAGCTTTGTGACAGATTTGTAATAATGCAGTCACCAAGCTGTAATTTTTTTATTGTATAGTTATAGCTGTTAAAAGCTTTGTATGTTGCAAGGTTAATGCGGTGCAGGCATAATAAGGAACGGATTGCGAATGTCCGCTTTACAAATATCATGATTAAGGAGCAGACTGATGGAGATTTTAAGAGTGGAGAATTTAAGAAAGGAATACGGCAGGGGAGAGGCGCGGGTCAACGCGCTTGACGGCATTTCTTTTTCGGTGGAAAAGGGCGAGTTTGTGGCGATAATAGGGCCTTCCGGGTCAGGAAAATCGACACTTCTTCATATTTTAGGAGGGGTCGACAGACCAACCTCGGGAAAGGTGTTTGTAAATAATGAGGATGTCTATAAGAGAAATGAGGAGCAGCTTGCGATATTCAGAAGGCGCGAGGTAGGGCTGATATATCAGTTCTACAATCTTATCCCGGTGCTTGATGTCGTCGAGAATATGACACTTCCTGTCCTTATGGATGGAAGAAAGGTGAATGCTGAGAGACTTGATGAGCTGTTAGCTGTGCTCAAGCTGTCGGACAGAAAGCACCATCTGCCTAATGAGCTTTCAGGAGGCCAGCAGCAGAGAGTATCCATAGGCAGGGCGCTTATGAATGCGCCGTCGGTGATGCTTGCGGATGAACCGACCGGAAACTTAGACTCAAAGAACAGTCAGGAGATTGTGGAGCTTTTGAAGATGTCCAACAAAAAGTATGACCAGACCCTCATCATTATAACACATGATGAGAACATAGCATTGCAGGCGGACAGAATCATTGCAATCGAGGACGGAAGGATTACGAGGGACGAGAGGACAAGAAATTGAATATATTTAATAAGGTTACATTAAAAAGCATGAAGAAAAATCCTGTGAGGACAATGGTTACAATCATAGGAATTATTATATCAACGGCGATGTTCACAGCGGTCACAACGCTGACGATAAGTCTGTATTCCTTTGTTTACAGGACGGAGATATATGACTCCGGAAGCTGGCATGTGGGGTTTGAGTATAAGGGCTACGATGAGTACGCCGGCTGGACGCAGAGTGGGAAGGCAGAGAAGCTGGCGGCGGCGAGGGTGCTCGGGTATGCACAGAGCGGTTCGGAGAATGAGGACAAACCGTATATATATCTTGAGAGTGTTGAGGACAATTTTTATGATATCATGCCGGTTCATATAACTTACGGCAGACAGCCGGAAAACTCAGGCGAGATTTTACTTCCGAATCATCTTCAGAGCAACGGAAATGTGAGATACAGTATTGGCAGCACGGTGGTACTTGAGCTTGGAAAGAGATATGGTGTCGACGGGGACGGAAATCCGGATATGGAATATGAGCTTTCACAGGAAAATCCTTTCACGGACAAGGAAATCCTTGTGCCGGATAGAACCTGTGAGTACACGGTTGTGGGCTTTTATGATAGACCAAGCTTTGAAAACTACAGTGCGCCGGGCTACACGGCACTGACCTGTGGTGAGCCGATGGACGATACAACAGCAAAGTACAGCTTTTATGTGCGTCTGCAAAAGAAATATCTGTCAGAGGTGTGGTCGATGGGCGAGGACACCGGCGATGGCGGAATTACGAATTACAATAATACTGTGATATCCATAGAGGGCTCAATCATGTATGAGAATGTGGCTGCCCTGTTTACAATGCTTGTCGTGATTTTTGTGGCGATTATCATTGTGGGTTCCGTTTCCATGATTTACAGCGCATTCTCAATATCGGTCGGTGAGAGGACAAAGCAGTTCGGTCTTTTGTCGTCTGTCGGGGCTACCAGAAAACAGCTTAGACGTATGGTGTTTGGCGAGGCAGCTATGGTTTCACTTATAGGTATTCCGGCAGGCGTTGTGTGCGGAATTATCGGTATAGGCATCACACTTCATTTTGTGGGAAACAAGTTTAACTATATTCTCACCAGCCCGTATTCGGTCAATTTAGTGATTAACGTCTATGCGATATTTGCGGCGGTTGCCATCTCACTCATAACGGTTGCGGTATCGGCTGTCATACCGGCTGCGAGGGCGACGAGAGTGTCCGCCATTGATGCTATAAGACAGCACAAGGACATAAAAATTCCACGCTCGAGATGGCATGCCGGCAGAAAGTATCGCATTACGCAGAAGCTTTTCGGTATGCCGGGAATGTTGGCAAGAAGATATTTTTCCAGGAGCAGGAAAAAGTACCGCGTGACGATTTTTTCACTGTCGATGAGCATTACGCTTTTCATAGTGACCAGCTCATTCTGCACCTATCTCAAGGGCTATGTCGGAGATAATATAAGTGTGGGAAACTACGATCTGCGATATACGGTAAATGAGGAGGACACAGCAAAGCTTGACGGAAGGCTTGAGGCGATACTTAGCGCCGACGGCGTGCTCGACGCTTCATACTGTTCATGGAATTATAATTATAGCATAATATCGGATAAGGAGGATATCAGCGACAGCTATTTGCGGTACAGGGCAGAAAACGGTGGATTGATTGATGATGAGGATTTGGAGGTGGAAGCCGGCACTTATCATACTGGTAGTTCGGGCGGATTCGTTGAGAACGCGATGGCGTTGTTCATAGACGATGAACAGTACGGTAAATGCCTTGATGAGCTTGGAATAACGGACGATGAGTTTAAGGACTATGAGAACGCTCCGGTAATATTAAAGAATACGGTAAACACTGTGGAATATCAGTATGACAGTGAATCGGGCAAGTACCGCCGTTACAACGCAAATTACGATTTAGTAAATGAGAATGTAAAAATCATTACGGTAAAATGCGCGGAAGATGAAGAGCCGATACAGATACCGGTCGGAAAAATAGTCGGAGAGCTGCCGTACACATTTGAGAGCTTCGGCTATCAGATTGTGCTGCTTTTTCCTTACAGTTCCAAATATAATGCGATGGGGCAGAGGGCAGGTACACAGTACTTCTTCATAACGCAGGATGGGGACGTGCATGATAAGATGGTTGCAAGTGTGAAGGAAAAACTGACTGAGGCGGGCTATAATGCAAGTGACTATTCCTTCTACGACCCGTATGAATATATCAATCAGCGCAAGAACCTTCTTGTTCTCATAAATGTATTTTCCTACGGATTTATAACGCTCATGGCGCTCATATGTGTCGCAAATGTGTTTAATACGATATCAACAAACATATCTCTAAGAAGAAGGGATTTTGCGATGCTTAGAAGTGTCGGGCTGCCATACAGCGGCATTAAGAAGATGATGGTGTTCGAGTGCCTGCTCTATGGTATACGTTCCATAATATTTGCCGCACCGGCTTCGATAGTTCTGTCATATTTGATATATGAGGTTTATGGCGGTTCGGGCGAATTTTCATTTGGTTTTTTTATCCCTTGGTATGCCATTGTGATAGCGGTTGCCGGAGTGTTCGTTGTGGTAGGCATATCGATGGCGTATTCGGTGACAAAAGTAAAAGAGGATAATCTGATCGACGAGTTAAAGAACGAGAATGATTAAGAAAATTATGTCATTTATAAAATTAATTGGCAATAAATGATGCAAATAGCCTTGTGAAAATAATTATGAGGTGATACAATGATATGATATCAGGGTCAAAAGGTCAAAAAGCCGTTCGTGCCTGCACGATTAGCTTTTTGACCTTGGGGCTCGCAAAACTTGAGTTTTGTAATTATCTGCATCAAATATAAAGAGGAAAATATATGATATCTGTAGCGAAGTTAGATGATGTTATAAAAAATATGGGTAAACGCACGGGCTATGAGCTTATCGGTGAGAAGGACGGCTGTGTCAACGGCTGCCGCTGCGGGGTATCCGTGTACACGCGTGAGGAATATGACCTTACTCATGCGGGAGCGCATGATGACCAGGAGGGCTTCTTCGTCCTTGAGGGGCGCGGAAGGGCGATGGTCGGGGATGATGAGATTGTGTTAGAGCCGGGAGTGAGCTTCGTGGTTCCGGCAGGAGTGAAGCACTGCATGAAGTGTGAGCCGGATAGTGGGTTCTGTAAGGTTTTCTGGTTTCATGCGGCGGTTTAGGGAATGCAGAGCGTAGCTGCCAAGGGTTGAACAGAGGCGGATTTGAAGCTCGCTAATGCCAGGAAACAGGGACTCTACCGCTGGTCGGTTGTGAAAAAAGCATAGTTATTATATATTTAATGCAGATAGAAGCAATAGGAGGACGGACTTGTGTATTGATATGCTCACTGTCTACTTGACAGGGGCATATCAGATTTCATGTACGACGGCTTTTGTCTGCATTATTTATGTATCGAAAGGAACTGATGGCAGATATGGAAAGTAATAATTATGAAAATTGTGACAGAAGCAATGCAGGCTATGAAAATTATGAGATTGACAGGGCAGCGTTCGGCGCGTTTGTTGCAACGCAGAGAAAGGAGAAGGGCTATACGCAGAAGGAGCTGGCAGACAGACTTTTTGTGTCGGACAAGGCGGTAAGCAAGTGGGAGAGAGGCTTGAGCTTTCCTGATATATCGCTTCTGGTTCCGTTGTCACAGACTCTTGATGTTACTGTGATGGAGCTGCTGCAGGGAAGGAAATTTGAGGCTGAAAGGAAGGATGACCTGAGGCTTGACCTTAGTGAGGTGGAGCAGCTTGTAAAAAGGGCGGTCATGTTTTCCGAGGAGACCAATGAGGAAAAAAAGCTTCGCAGGAAGAAGAACGGCCCTATATTTGCTAAGCTTCTGGCTGTATCAGTGGCAGAGGTGATTGTCTGTGCAGTGCTGTTGTTCTATATATTGGCAAATGAGAGAAATCCGCTGTATATCAACTGTATTACATGCTTTGGCACATTGGAGATACTTGGGATAGTGTTTGGAGTCCATATCTGGCTGTTTATGAAGGACAGACTTCCTTCATATTACGATGAAAACAGAATAAGTGAATATGCAGACGGGATGTTCAGGATGAGCATGCCGGGCTTGTACTTCAATAATAAGAACTGGAAGCCTATCACCGTAGTACTTAAGAAATGGAATGCGGCTGTGCTGGTGGGAGTTCCGCTTTGGTGTATATTTATGCTGCTTTTTATTAAAGAGTGGAGTGTGGCACTTACGTTTTCGCTGGTTGTGCTTGTAATATCTTTGTTCGGGCTGTTTGTTCCGGCTGTTTGTTCCGGTGTATGTGGCTGGGAGAGAAAAGGGTGCTTGATTTACCAAGCACCCGGTTTATAATTGAGTCGGATGTATATAGAATAGCAGAGCCGCCTATTGCAGCTCTGCTATTTTTGTAAGTGCGACATATATTGCGCTTATTCTGTACCAGGTCGGGTAGTCAACCACGCCCGTCTGAGGAAGATTGAATATTTTCTGGAACTGTCTTACAGCCTCCTGCGTGGCCTCGCCGTAGATTCCGTCCACGGCAACCTTAGGTATGTTGGTATAGGTGTTGGCGATGGTGTTAAGCTGCTCCTGAAGCTGGCGCACTTTCTCACCGGAGGAGCCGATAGTCAGCTCATAGCCGGGGTAGGAGGCGGGGATACCGCTGATTTCCTCGGCTGTGTTGATGTAGGCGGAGCTCCCGTAGTAGTAGCGCAGGATTTCTATGTCGCTGTAGCCGTCATCGCCTAGAGCCTTGCTTCCCCACTGGCTCATCGCGTTAGGGCAGGATACGCGCTTGCCGTCGCAGTACTGTGTGAGTATCGGCTGTTTTACATTCGGGCGGGAGATATAGTTGGCAAATATTTCATCGACGATGCGGGATATGCTGTCAAAGATATTGCGCCCATATATCCACTTGTGGTCATACGCCGTTGAGGTGGTTATCGTAAAGTCATAGCCCTTGTTCCTGTACCACTCCGTGTATACACGGTTGAGAGTGAAGGACATTATTGCCGTGATGTTTGCGCGGAGAGTGGCTTCAGGCCATGTCGAATAGATTTCACTGCTCGCGACATTTTTTATATAGTCAGCATAGCGCACATAGTAGTCTGTGGCGGAAGAGTCGGACGGGACACCGTCATGGACAACGATATACTCGGGAATTACAACGCGGCTGAGTACGATTTCACCGGAGCTTCGTACCGGCTTTATCTCGTCCTCGGGAATTTTCGGAGGAAATACACCCCATAGTGTGTTTGCAGGGATATTAATTACACTTGCTGATGCGTTTGGAAGTACAGGATTAAGCCTTACAGGCTGGACGGACAGCTCGCCTGAGAATATCTCAGAGCCTGATATAGTGGTAGGTTCATACCCCGGAGCCGTGATGATGAGGTTATATTCGGAGTAAGGCTGGACATCTGATAACGGATATTCACTGTAGCTTCGCGGCGGTGCGGCAAGGTCAATCTCCTCGGTCATGCCGTTGGAGTCGGTCGTGAGCTGCTCAAGCGTATCCTGCGGGTCGCCGGCGTAGGATATGGACACGCTTGCACCGTCGATAGGGCGGTTGTTCACGCGGTCGGTCACGTCGACCATGAGCTGCCCTTCCTCCTCCTGTGCGAAATGAAAGCGTTCTTTTTTTATGAGCATGAAAACCTCTGTTATGAAAACATAATTTGTATCAGTATATGCAGATGAGTTAAGTATGTGAGTGTTCAGGGGTCAGCATTCCGGGATTTGATGGAAGATTGTTTTCAATGAGAAATAAGTACTAAAATAAAATATCCTTGATATAAATGCTTGATTTTTTCCAATTATTTATATACAATAGTTAAAAAATAGACAAACGGGAGCTTGTGTGACAGGCTGAGAGGAAGGTATGACCTTCGACCGGTAACCTGATTTGGGTAATGCCAACGTAGGGATATGCTTGTATTATGTTTTTATGTATATTTTTGGCGGGAGCGACCGGATTAGGAGCTTCCGCTATTTTTTATTTTACATTAATATTTTCAAAGGAGAAAATGAAAATGAAAAAGGGTCTTTTAAAAATGGTGGTATTGTCAATGCTTGTAGCACTGGGAGTTGTTATCTCACCGATTCTGAGGGTTGAGGGAATGTGTCCAATGGCGCATTTTATCAATATTGTGTGTTCTGTATTTTTAGGACCATGGTATTCACTTCTTTGTGCAACACTGATAGGAATTATCAGAATGATAACAATGGGTATTCCGCCGTTAGCACTTACAGGAGCAGTATTCGGGGCATTTTTGTCGGGAGTTTTTTACAGAATATCAAAGGGAAAGCTGATCAGCGCCGTTCTTGGTGAGGTTATTGGAACAGGCATTATCGGTGCGATTGTCTCATATCCTGTCATGACGTTTATCTGGGGAAGAGAAGGACTTTCCTGGTTATTCTATGTGCCTTCATTTATATGCGGGACATTGATCGGAGGAAGTATTGCGTATGCGTTTCTTCGTAAGCTTGCGGATAATGGAATGCTCACCAACATTCAGAATATGCTTGCCTCGAAGAGCTACAGCTATAAGAGCGGAATTATATCCAATGCATTTACAATAGCTGCTTTTGGAGCCGTTGCATTCGTTGTGATTGCTTTTGTGGAGAAGGCATTAGATCTTACAGGAGTTGTGTGGGGATATCTTCCGTATGTATCAATAGTTGGCTTCACGCTTGCAGCGGTAATTTATCTGGTTGTGAAGAAGATTGGACAGGTAAAGGAAAAGGATGCGCAGGTGACTGGTGCAGTGTAAGTAGCTTGAAAGGTTTATGAATCTGTATTCCACAAATATCTAAATTGGAAGAAATGAAAGGGAGCGTATGCTTTGAAGAAGCAGATAAAATGTATAAGAAATAAAGTTAAAGACAACATGCCGCTCATACATTGTATAACAAATCCGATATCCATAAACCAGTGCGCCAACGCACTGCTGGCGATAGGAGCTCGTCCTATAATGGCAGAACATCCTAAAGAGGTCAGGCAGATAACTTCTACGGCACAGGCGGTTTTGTTGAATCTTGGGAATATAACCGATGTGCGCATGGAAGCTATGAAGCTTTCACTTGCTGCCGCAAAGGAAAAGAATATTCCTGTTGTGTTAGATGCGGTGGGGATTGCGTGTTCTGATCTTCGAAGAAATTATACAAATGAGCTTTTAAATATAGGTATTCCGGAAGTAATAAAGGGAAACTATTCGGAGATAAACGCACTGTATTGTGATATGTATAGCAGTGCAGGAGTCGATGCGGATGAAAAGATTGATATTGGCAGTATAGATAGAGCAGCGATGACGTTGGCGGAAAAATACAACACAACAATCCTTGCAAGTGGGAAAACGGATATTGTTACAGATGGAAAGCAACTTATACATATAAAAAATGGAACAAGGCAGTTGGCAAGTGTAACTGGAACAGGTTGTATGCTTGGATCATTGTGCGCAGCATACCTATCGCAGACCGGTATAATGCAGTCAGGCGGACTTGAGGCGGCCATGACTGCATGTGTGGTGCTTGGAATATGCGGGCAGCTTGCACAGACAGATGAAGGGAACGGAACATTTATGGTGCGGCTTATGGATTATCTTACAACGCTTACGCATGGACAGGTGGATGAATATATCGAAGTGAATTAGCAGGAATGCCGGTAGCTGAGGAAAAGATTATTTTGTCAATCATTAAGAAAGGGCTTTGATTATGGGCAGTGGAAAAGATTTTGATACTAAGATTTATTTTATAACGGATAGTACAGGCTTTGCTGAAGATGAATTCATGTGGAGGGTCGAGTCGGCACTTCAGGGCGGAGTGAATATAATGCAGCTCAGGGAGAAGAACAGGACAACCAGGGAATATATTCTACTGGCTGATAAGGTACATATTATTGCAAAAAAATATAATGTGCCACTTATAATTGATGACAGAATAGATGTAGCGATGGCAGTTGATGCCGAAGGGGTACATCTTGGACAGAGTGACATGCCGGTATATATTGCGAGAAAAATACTTGGAGACAGTATTATCATAGGAGCGACAGCGAAAACTGTGCCGCAGGCTGTAGAGGCATATGATCAGGGAGCAGACTATCTTGGAGTAGGTGCGATATATCCGACAACAACGAAGGTCAAGACCGTGCTTACATCCACAGATACCCTTAGAGATATATGTGCAGCAGTTCCGATTAAGGTGAATGCGATTGGCGGACTTAATAAGAATAATATTGATATTTTGCAGGGGATTCCGATAGCAGGTATATGTGCAGTGTCCGCGATTATGAAAGCAGGAAACCCTAAGCTTGCAGTGAAAGAACTTAAATGCAGAGCAGTGGAACTTGGCTTAGGTAACTTTAAGGAGGTATAGGAAAAATGGAGATAAAGAAGCTGAAAACTGCACTCACGATTGCCGGGAGTGATTCAAGTGGTGGTGCAGGTATTCAGGCAGATATAAAGACAATGCTTGCCAATGGTGTGTATGCCATGAGTGCAATCACTGCAATGACAGCACAGAATACCATGGGTGTACGGGCAATTCAGGAATCTACACCGGATTTTTTAAAGGAACAGCTTGACGCGGTATTTGAAGACATTTTTCCGGATGCGGTTAAGATAGGAATGGTTTCATCGGAAGACTTGATTACTGTGATTGCGGACAGACTAAGGCATTACAAGGCGCGGAACATTGTGCTTGACCCTGTGATGGTAGCGACAAGTGGTTCATCGCTTATGAAGAGTGAGGCAGTAGGAACAATGATACAGGAGCTTTTTCCGCTTGCTGCAGTCATCACACCTAATATTCCGGAGGCACAGGTTTTATCAGGTATGCCAATAGCAGATAATATGGGCATGATAAATGCAGCACGAAAAATATATGACAGCTATGGCTGTGCAGTTCTCCTGAAAGGAGGACACAGCGTGAGCGATGCAAATGACTTACTGTTTAAAGATGATAAAATCACATGGTTTGAGGGTCAACGAATCGACAATCCTAACACTCACGGAACAGGCTGCACACTTTCAAGTGCCATCGCCTCAAATCTTGCCAAAGGCTATAGTCTCACTGATTCAGTGGCAAGGGCTAAGGAATATATTTCACATGCGCTTGCATCAATGCTCGATCTTGGACATGGCTCAGGGCCGCTTGACCATGGCTGTGTCATTGGGACCGGTTCTTTGTGGTATTAGGGAGGGGTCATTCAAGTCCCTGCCCGGAGAACTTTATAATAGGCATAAAGGCAGAAAATTGCAATTGCAAATCATAATTATAGAAATAGGAGAAAAGTTAAAATGAGAGAATACGCAACACAGATGGAGGCAGCAAGAAAGGGAATTATAACTCCGGAGATGAAGATTGTGGCAAAGAAGGAGTATCGTACAGAGGAGGAGATAAGAGAGTGGGTTGCCAAGGGACAGGTCGCAATATGTGCAAATAGATTACATACCTGCATAGACCCTAATGGTGTCGGTTCAATGCTCAGAACCAAGATAAATGTGAATCTTGGAGTATCACGCGACTGCAAGGATTATGATGTTGAGATGAAGAAGGTACAGGCAGCGGTTGACATGGGGGCAGAGGCAATAATGGATTTATCCTCTCATGGAAATACGCAGCCGTTCCGCCGCAAGCTTACATCTGAGTGCACAGCGATGATAGGAACGGTTCCGGTATATGACAGCGTTATTCACTATCAGAGGGATCTGGCGACACTTACAGCGAAGGATTTCATAGATGTTGTAAGGCTGCATGCACAGGATGGGGTTGATTTTGTTACACTTCATTGCGGAATTACCAGAAAGACTATAGAGCAGATTAAGAAGCACAAGAGAAAGATGAATATTGTTTCAAGAGGAGGCTCACTGGTATTTGCATGGATGAGCATGACCGGTGAGGAAAATCCGTTTTATGAATATTTTGACGATATTCTTGATATCTGCCGTGAATATGATGTTACAATCTCCCTTGGAGATGCATGCAGACCGGGATGCCTTGCAGATGGAAGTGATGTATGCCAGATAGAGGAATTAGTCCGTCTTGGCGAGCTTACAAAGCGTGCATGGGCGAAGGATGTTCAGGTTATGGTTGAAGGACCGGGTCATATGCCTATGGATCAGATTGAGGCAAACATGAAGATTCAGCAGACTATATGCATGGGTGCACCTTTCTATGTGTTAGGGCCTATTGTGACAGATATAGCTCCGGGTTATGACCATATAACATCTGCAATAGGAGGTGCTATCGCTGCCGCCTCAGGAGCTGCATTTCTCTGTTATGTTACACCTGCTGAACATCTCGCGTTACCTAATGTCGATGATGTGAAGCAGGGAATTATCGCTTCACGCATTGCTGCACATGCGGCAGATATTGCAAAAAAGATACCTCATGCGAGGGATTTAGATGATGCGATGGGGGATGCAAGACGTACATTTGATTGGGAGAAGCAGTGGGAATGTTCAATAGACCCTCAGACGGCAATGGCTATCCGCGACAGCCGTGCACCTGAGCAGGAGGATAGCTGCTCAATGTGCGGAAAATTCTGTGCAGTCAGAAGCATGAACAAGGCATTAAATGGGGAGTATATCGATATTTTATAAAATAAATGCGAAGCATCGATTTTATATGGGCAGGAAGCGAAGCGGATTGCGAATATCATTGACAATCAGGTGGAGCCATTGTGGTGGTTCTTGATTACAAACTTACAAATGAATATGATAAGAAATTGATGATAAAGGGATGCCTGAATCTTACACATATATCCAATGCCGGAAAGAATAAGCATTGATGAGTGTAATTTTCAAGTATCCTTTTTTAGATTTGACAGAGATATAAGTTGGTTATATAAAAGGATTGACATTGTCAGTTGTAAAAATTAACATAGAAAGTGAAAAACAAAAGTATACCTATAGTCGGCAGCAAAACAGCAGAATGAAGTAATTGTTCGGCTGAAGTATATGCTTTGCAATAGACATATAATACGTGAAAGAAATGAGGGAACACGATTTGCAGGAAAAGATAATGATTGTCGATGATGAGGCGGCGATAGCGGATCTTGTGGAGGTTTATTTAAAGAATGAGGGTTATAACGTGTTTAAGTTCTACAGTGCAACGGAGGCTCTTGAATGCGTGCGGCAAGAGGAGCTTTCACTTGCCATACTTGATGTGATGATGCCTGATATGGACGGTTTTACGCTTTGCAGACATATAAGGGAGGAGCATTTTTATCCCATAATTATGCTCACGGCGAAGGTTGAAGATATGGACAAGATAACAGGGCTTACACTGGGCGCTGATGATTACATAACTAAGCCGTTTAATCCATTGGAGCTTGTTGCGAGAGTCAAGACGCAGCTAAGGAGGTACACAAGGTACAACAACAGTACAGGAGTGGTTGAGAACAAGCAGACAGAGGAGTACGATATACGCAGCCTGCATATAGAAAAGGAGAGCCATCTGTGCACCTTTAACGGAAAGGAGTTATCGTTAACACCTATAGAGTTCTCAATTTTGTGGTATCTGTGTGAACGCCGCGGAAAGGTTGTGTCATCGGAGGAGCTGTTCGAGGCAGTGTGGGGTGATAAGTATCTTGACAACAACAACACGGTCATGGCGCATATAGCCAGACTTCGCGAGAAGCTCAATGAGCCGGCAAGAAAGCCAAGGTTCGTAAAGACGGTCTGGGGGGTTGGATACAAGATTGAATAGCAATAACAATTACAATAAAAATAACGACAAGAATAAAAATAACGCTGATAATAACAATAAGAAAAGGCGTGCCATAAGAAGCCGTGTTTCGCGCACACTGGTATGGCAGTATTTTCTGGCACTTGTTATATATACGGTTTTATATGTTGTGCTTGGTCTTGCCGGGATACAGCTTGCAATAAAAATATCGTGGCGGACTACTCCGCTGTACTATATCGGTATATTTGTGCAGGAATATTTCATGGCATTCGTGGTTGGATTCTATGCAGCCGGAATAGTCATGCTGACGTACTATTTTATGAGCAAGCCGTTAAAGTATTTAGATGACATAATAGACGCCACCGGGCAGATGCTTGAGAACAAGGACGAGGTGATTGTGCTTCCAAAGGCGATGAGAAATGTTGAGGACGAGCTAAATATGCTTCGCGAGCAGTCGATAAAAAATGAACTGATTGCCAGAGCCGCAGAGCAGAGGAAAAATGACCTCATTGTGTATCTGGCGCATGACCTAAAGACACCACTCACAAGCGTCATAGGATATCTGAACCTTCTGGTTGATGAACCGGACATATCCGCCGCAACGAGGGCGCGGTATACCGGGATTGCGCTTGAAAAGGCTGAGAGGCTAGAGGAGCTTATCAACGATTTCTTTGACATAACAAGGTTCAACCTTACAACACTCACACTTGACATGGAGAACACGAACCTGTCGATGATGCTTGAGCAGATAGTATTTGAGTTCAGACCGCTGCTTGCGGATAAGGAGTTAGAGATTGTCACGGAGCTGGAAAGCAATGTAAATATCATGTGCGACAGTGATAAGCTTGAGAGAGTGTTCGACAATCTGCTAAGAAATGCCATAAACTATAGTTACAATGGCACGAAGATAATTCTTTCGATGAAGAGGGACAATGACAATGTGCGGATTGTAGTGAGCAATGTTGGAAAGACGATACTTCCAGAGAAGCTTGCGAGGATTTTTGAGCAGTTTTACAGGGTGGATTCGTCGCGTTCCACCTCCACGGGAGGCTCAGGACTGGGGCTTGCGATTGCCAAAGAGATTGTTGAGCTTCACGGCGGAACCATAGAGGCGGCGAGTGCGGACGAAAAGATAGTGTTCACTATGACGCTTCCGTCATAAAATCGTAAGAATTTCATGGGAAAATCATAAGAAATTTAATAGCATTGCCGAATATATGGGGCGCTCTGTTCTGGTACATTTATTGTATCGGAGCGGGGCGCTTTTTTGTACGAAGCAAGATGTTCTAAGAACATCTAAGCTTCTACCAAAAGTCGTGATATGCATAAATATAACACGTTATACACAGTTAAGTTAAACATGTTTTGACATCGGAAGCTGATTAAAAAGCCCGTTTTAGAATATATGGAAATGAGGAAAGAGTATGGATAGGGAATCAGGTATTAAGAATGTGCTTGTGATATTCGGGGGATGTTCACCGGAGTATGGGGTGTCGCTGCAGTCGGCTGCGGCTGTGATAAGAAATATTGACAGGGATAAATATATGCCTGTGCTTGTCGGAATCACAAAGGCTGGTGACTGGTATTATTACGATGGTGATGTTCAGAATATAGAGAATGATTCATGGTGGAATGAGAGCTGTAGGAGGGCGGTCATATCACCGGACAGGAGCAGGCATGAGCTTGTTATCATAGATAATTGTACAACAAGCTATATAAAAATAGACGCCGCTCTGCCGGTACTGCATGGCAAGAATGGTGAGGACGGTTCGGTGCAGGGATGTCTGTCGGTTGCAGGCATACCTGTTGCGGGCTGTGGAATACTTGCCTCCGCGCTGTGCATGGACAAGGACAGAGCGCACAGACTGGTTGGAGAGGCAGGAGTGAGAGTTCCGAAGGCGATGGTTGTGAACAGTGAAAATGCTATGGAAGCGGTTGCAAAGTTCGCAGGCATTGTGGAATTTCCTCTTTTTGTCAAGCCGGTGAAGGCTGGCTCATCCTTCGGAATAACCAAGGTGTGCAAGGACAGCGAGCTGTGCGCCGCTGTAAAGAAGGCTTTTGAGTACGATGACAGCGTGATTATAGAGGAAAATATAGATGGCTTCGAGGTTGGCTGTGCCGTGCTTGGAACGGACAAGCTTATTGTCGGCGAGGTCGATGAGATTGAGCTTTCAGAAGGATTCTTTGATTTCACCGAAAAATATACACTCAAGACATCGAAAATTCATGTGCCGGCGCGTGTGGACGGAGAGACCGCACAGAGGATAAAGGCTACAGCCCGGAAAATATATAGGGCGTTGGGATGTTCGGGCTTTGCGCGTGTAGATATGTTTCTCACAAATGAGGGTGAGATAGTCTTTAACGAGGTCAACACCATTCCGGGATTTACGGAGCACAGCAGGTATCCGGGGATGATGAGGGCTGCCGGAATTGAATTTAAAGAGGTAATTGACAGGATTCTGGGGCAGGTTTCGTAATTAACTAAGCTTCTAATTGGTGATAAGGAGAGACAGTATATGAAGAGAGTGATTATGCCGGTACAGCAGGCGCAGTGTGGCAGGCTGGTGCTTGTAAATGATAAGCATGGGTTAAATGGTGTGAGCGGGTGTTTTTTGGAGCTTGAAGATATAGGGGCTTCGCCGTGGGGAGAGAGCGTTCTGCTTGAAAGTGAGGCTGCGGCTTGGCTAAACAAGCTTATGGAAGCGATTGATGGATGGAAATATATTGTACCCGTGAGTGGATACCGTTCGCAGGCGCAGCAGCAGAAAATCTGGGATGACAGTGTGGTCGACAGCGGGCTTGAATTTACCGAAAAATATGTGGCTGTTCCGGGGCACAGTGAACATCAGACCGGACTTGCCATAGACCTTGGACTTAGGCATGATAAGGTCGACTTCATCCGCCCGGATTTTCCGTACAGCGGGATATGCCAGACGTTTCGCGATATGGCGGCAGATTACGGTTTCATAGAGCGCTATCCTGAGGGCAGTGAGGCAGTCACGCATATCGGGCATGAGCCGTGGCATTTCAGATATGTGGGAGTTGAGCATGCCAAGGCTATAGTTGAGAGAAAAATAACTCTTGAGGAATATATCGAATGGATCAGAAAAACTACCGGAAAAGAGGAAGGCTATGTTACAGAAGCAAAAAAGCGGAGGGCTTGATATATTCAGGATTATCGCGGCACTTCTTGTGATATCCATACACACATCGCCATTTTCAGATATCAGTGAAAATCTTGATTTCTTTGTGACGCGGATTGTGGCGAGAGTTGCGGTGCCATTCTTTTTCATGGTTACAGGACAGTATATTCTGTCGGATTTCTACAATCAAAATAGGAAAAATAAACCAGACGCCTCAAAAATATGGAATTATATTAAAAAGCTTTTTTTTATGTATATAATTTCAATAATTATCTATATTCCGATTGGTATATATGCAGGACATTACAGGGGACTTGACCTGCTTGGTGCGCTGAAAATGCTCTTGTTTGACGGAACATTCTATCATCTGTGGTATTTTCCGGCGTGTATCATCGGGGTGCTGCTTGTGTATGGAATGAGCAGATGGCTTGACATAGGAAGGATGACGGCGATAGCGGTTGTGCTCTACATTGTGGGGCTTTTCGGTGACAGCTATTATGGGCTTACAGTCAAGGTGCCGGCACTCAATGTAATATACAATGCAATGTTCAGGGCGTTTTCTTATACGCGGAACGGAATCTTTTTCGCACCGGTATTTCTTGTGCTTGGAATCAGGTCTGAGGAATACAGGGAAAAAATATCCGTGAGAGGAAGTATTGCCGGGTTGCTGTTGTCATTCATTTTAATGACGGTGGAGGGCTTTGCGCTTCACGTAAACGGTATGCAGAGGCATGACAGCATGTATGTTTTTCTCCCGGCTGTGATGATATTTCTGTATCAGCTCTTGTCTGATATCGGGGTGGAGCCTAAAAAGCAGCTTCGCAGGCTTTCAACGTGGATATACATTCTTCATCCTGCGATTATTGTCGTTGTGAGGGCAGCGGCAAAACTGGTTCCTGCGGCGGCGCATGTGGTCGGCAACAGCCTGTTGAATTTTGTTGCGGTAAGTGCAGTGAGTGTATTCACGGCATGGCTTGTCAATGTGGCGGTAAATAAGTTTTGCAGGAAAAGTGCCGGACGCATTGCCATAGAGTGCGAAGGGTATGCAAAGGACAGGGCATGGATTGAGCTTGACATGGAGGCACTTAAAAACAATGTGACTTTTCTGAAAAATATGCTTCCGGCGGGCTGTGAGCTTATGCCGGCGGTCAAGGCACAGGCATACGGACATGGAGCGGTTCCGATAACGAAGCAGCTTGAGGCTCTTGGAATAGATTCTTTCTGCGTTGCTTGTGTTGATGAGGCGGTTGAGCTTAGAAAAGCCGGGGTCAAGTGCATGCTGTTGGTTCTTGGGTATACCCATCCGCGAGAGTGGGATTTATTGTCAAAATATGAAATCACGCAGACCATAGTGGATTTTGAGTATGCTGTGAGGCTGAATGATTATGGCATAAGGAATCACAGAAAATTTCATGTGCATGTAGGGGTGGATACGGGCATGCATAGACTTGGTGTGCGAGGCGAAAACATAGATGATATATGCAGTATCATGGATATGAAAAATCTGAAGGTGGATGGGATTTTTACACATCTGTCTGCTGATGACTCCCTTAAAAAGAAGGATGTTGAATTCACCTTAAAACAAGTGGATGAGTTCAAAAAACTGAAAAAGGAATTGACGGAGAGAGGTTACAGCCTTCCGAAAACACATATATCGGCAAGCTACGGAGTACTTAATTATCCTAAGCTTGGCGGCGATTATGCGCGGGTAGGTATCGCGCTGTACGGAGTGTTGAGTACCGCACAGGACGAGGAGGCATGGAAGGATAAGCTGTTCCCGGTGCTCCGGTTAAAGGCAAGAGTATCATCAGTCAGGGAACTAAATAACGGTGAGTGCGCAGGTTATGGCATGGCTTTTACCGCCAGAAAGGACATGAAAATAGCGGCTCTGTCCATAGGCTACGCCGACGGTCTTCCAAGAGAGCTTTCACAGGGCAGGGGCTATGTGCTCATAGCTGGAAAAAAGGCTCCGATAATCGGGAGGATATGCATGGACCAGACTATCGTTGATGTGAGCGATATTGCCGGTGTGAAATCCGGGGATATTGCGGTAATAATCGGCAGGTCTGGAGACGAATGTATCAATGCTTCACAGCTTGCCGAAGAAGCGGGGACGATAACTAATGAGATACTAAGCCGTATGGGAGCAAGATTAAAGAGGACGATAGCGGCAAAGCAGGGGGCATGAGTGCATAAGCTTTAAGTCTGATAGGCGTTCGGAAGTGGTATATTAAAAACTGATTATTTGAGGCAGTCTGTTTTAATAAAGGTGAAACAGACTGCTTTTTGAGTGCAACAAAAGCTTATTTTCCGGCGTATGCAATGCCATCTAACTGAAACTGCAAACCATTTTATATTTCAAAGTAAATTTTTGATTTAAGAGAATTCGTAATTGAGAAAGATGACGTTTCGCGATATAATACGGAAAGTGGCAGAGGGGTTTTTTGTGGAAAACTTCGGATTTGTCCGGGCAGTAAGCTCAAATTTTTATGTATGGAGTAGAATATATGAAGTTGAAGATAGCGTTTTTACAATTGGTTCCTGATGTAAACATGGAAGCTAACATTGAAAAGGGAATAAAAGCGTGCCGTGAAGCCAAAGCGAATGGCGCGGATATAGCGTTATTTCCGGAAATGTGTAGCAGCGGATATGTTTTTCCCCACAATAAAGAATGGTTGGACAAAAACGCAGTTTCATTGGACAGTAATTACATAAAGCGTTTTTCAGAGCTTGCTTCGGAACTGGATATGGCAATAGCCATAACACTATTGGAAAAGCATGAGCCAAAACCTAGAAATACAGTCTGCCTGTTTGATAGGCATGGAAAATTAGTATATCGTTACTCAAAGGTACATATTTGTGACTTTGGAGAGGACGATGACGAGGGTGTACTTGATGCCGGGGATGACTTTTATGTGGAGGAGCTTGATACCAAAGAGGGCATGATTAAAGTAGGTTCGATGATTTGCTATGATAGAGAGTTTCCCGAAGCTGCCAGAATTTTGATGCTTAAGGGTGCAGAACTCATTCTCGTTCCCAATGCCTGCCCTATGGAAATAAATAGATTAGCTCAGCTGCGTGGTCGGGCTTATGAAAATATGTTAGCGATTGCTACCTGTAACTATCCGGCTTTACATCGCGGTTGTAATGGACATTCAACATTGTTTGATGGCGTTATATATAATACAGAGACAGGCGTGCCGCGTGATATGCTTGTGAGCGAAACGCAAGATGAGGAGGGTGTGTTTTTGGCTGAATTAGATGTGGATATGCTGCGAAAGTATAGAAATCGTGAAATAGGTGGGCTTAAAAATAGGAGACCGGAATTATATAGGCTTATCATTGAACATATAGAAGTTTAATTGACAGGGGAGAAAAATATTATCAATAGGTTATCGACAGAGCTTGATAAATTCGCTTAGCAGGATTTATGTTAATTGAATATATGTTTGACATGACAGCGGTTTGATGGTATTATATTTATAAAGAAGTGCTACCGATAGACGGTTAGCCTGATATTATGTTTAAGTCAAAAAGACCGCCGCGTTTACCAGACTGGGGCGGTCTTTTTGTACTTATTTTTCACTCTTAGAACCGATGGCATAACCAAGAGCAAAGCAGGTAATACATAAGCTGATAATGGCTATAAACAGTTCTGTTGTAAGCATAAGCACAAAACCTCCTTGATAGATTTCCGGGAAGGATTTCTATGTAAACAGAGCTAAAACTCTCTGGTGGAGGCTAACCGCCTACCGTGTAGGGTAGCACCGGATATATTATATCAAACATTTGTTCGGAAATCAATATAATCTGAAAAAATATAGTTTTAAAATAATAAGGATTTGTAGATTTCAATAGTATCAAAAGAAGTATCACAATGTATTATTCAATAAGAAGGAGAAGGAAAATGACATTAAGAGATATAATGACAAATATAAATTTCCAAGCTATTTTTCCGGCTATGTTGTTTGTAGTGATTGTAGGAATTCCTTTATTATTAATAAAACTATTTATTTGTTCATTGAAAAAGGAAAAATATATAAAGAAAGCTCACACTGTAAGGGGAAAAGAAGTATCCCATAAATTTGTTAATGGATATACGGATAATGACAATAGACCGGAATTAAGAAGAGATGAAATCTGGGCTTATTATACATACGAGTGGAGAGGAAAAAAATATAAGACCAAAATCAGATGGGATGAAACAACATATCTTAATCGAATGTCAAAAGAAGTTGATTTGTATTTTCTTAAAAATCCTAAAAGGGTAGCGGTTAATGCTGCGGGTTTAGCTGAAATGCAGGTTCATATAGTAAGAACTCTGGTAATTACATTTATTATTGGTTTTTTTGATATTTTATTAATAAAACTATATGTTAAAGTGTTACATTGTTTCGGCTTTGATTATGGAAATATGTATTAGTGCATTATTGATTTATGTAAATTAAAAGGACAAGCTTGCGCCGACAGAAATTCTGTTCTGATTTTATATGAGCAAGCGGCAAAGCGGGTTACTGATATCAGGTCAACGTACGGTGGAATTTAGAGGTAGGTGAGCTAAAGTGGTTGATAAGACACAAGATAAGAGAAAATGGACTGCACAGGAAGTTCAACAATGGTATCGTGATAGGGATACTTTTATATACCATAATCCAAGTGACTTGAATGTAATCGTAAAGAAACCAAGGCGCAGAGGTTTAACCGTGAATTGGGCAAATCCAAGGGCATATCTGTTGCTGGGAGTAATTCTTTTGATTGTTTTTTTAATTATATTTCTGCTAAAATAGGACAGCGGTGATAATAGAGGAAATAGTATAATGAGTCTATTTGTGGAGGTTATTTTTTATTCCGGACAACGAAAAAATTTGCCCCGAACAGGTTATCGCCCCGATGCGGTCTTTGATAAATCGGGAGATTATTGGGGAGTTATTTTTACTGAAATGCAGGTTGACAAATTCGATGTTCCGGCTTTGGCAATAATGAAATTTACATTTGATGATTGCCATTACAGGGAGGTCTGTGTCGGACAAAAGTTTTCGATTATGGAGGGCGGTCATTAGGTTGGTGAAGGGAAAATTATTTTGATGGATATGGGTAAATAAATTAAATGAATTTTTTATTCGGTAAAAATGTTACAATAAAACTGAAATTTATGGGGGAACAGTATGGATAAGAATGAAGCAAAAGAACTTCTGTCATTTCATTCTGCAAGAAATGAAGATATTGATAATTTGAAATGGGAAAAAGGATTTTTAGGAAGTTTACGCCCTTTTCGCGGAGAACTGTATGAAGAAAATTTTTTTGAGGTGATGGAATGTCTCAGAGCCTTGAAGGATGAACTTTCTGAGGCTGCTATTGATAGAGATATCGTATCTGATATTGTGGCAATTATACATTACCCAAGAGTGTGGTCAGCCCCTGATGGAATGTTGGGGAGCAATCACTTATTGACAGAGGAACAAACCCAGCGTTTGATTGCATGGACCGAAATTATTGAAAGTTGTTTTATGTATTTGTTGGAGGATGATGCAGAAGATGCGTTTATCGATTATGAAGATTATCTGAATGGAACATATTTCTGACAATCACGAAAATCTTAGATATGTTATTGTTGCAAATTATAAGACCAATTCGTATGCGGAGGAACAAGATATGGTTATAAAGTATGCCACAGAAAAAGATATTACAGCGATTGCCGCTGTGGAAGCGGAATGTTTTCCGCCCTCAGAAGCGGCGACCGAAAGGGAATTTGTTGAAAGAGTAAAATATTACGGAAACTGGGAAAGGATTTATTACAGCTTCCGCTGAGCCTTGTTTTCACGCGGTTTATGAATCTTTTTTCTGCGTGGATACCTGCACCGGAAAATGGATTTGTGTTACAGCTTTTAGTGCTTGTTGCGGGAATTATATGCACAGGAATCGGTGCGGCAATGTCGCTTGATATGCGGATAATTCCAAACCCGGGGGATGGCATTGTGCAGGCTATTGCCGATTGTATCCGCAAAACGGTAGGATTCACCAAGAACTGTTTTGACCTTTTTAATATATGTATTTCGATAAGCGTCGGGCTTATATTTGCGCACCGACTGATTGGTATTGGAGTGGGAACGGTTCTATCCGTTATCGGAGTAGGACGTGTGATTGCCCTGTTTAACCATCTGTTTATGGGGAAGCTGGCAGGGATGTAAAAATATTTATATGAATATGTAATTTTCAATAAAAAGGTTTGTGCGTATTTAATTTATTATGTATAATTGAGGAAGATAGTACGCAAGATAATACGCAAGATAATATGTAAAAGTAAGGAGGCTTTTCCGGTACAGGACAGTCGGAAACGAAGATTATATGGAAAATTATGAACCGCCATTTACGATTACCAACAGTATTTTAGCTCATGTCGCTTCAATTTCAGAAAAGCTTGGACGCATTACATTGCTAAGTGATATGGAGACAAAACCGCACCTCAGAAAAAATAACCGCATTAAATCCATACATTCTTCATTAAAAATAGAAGCAAATTCTCTTTCGCTCAATCAGGTGAGAGATGTAATTAACGGCAAATTGGTTGTCGGCGAGCAGAAGGAAATTCAGGAAGTGAAGAATGCGTATGCAGCCTATGAAAAAATATCTGAAATAAATCCATACAGTATCAAGGATTTAAAGTGTTTTCATGGAATTATGACAAAATACCTTGTGGAGGAATCGGGAGATTTTCGTGTTGGTCAGGAGGGCGTGTTTAACGGAGAACAATGTATTTTTATGGCACCGCCCGCGCAATTTGTTCCACAGTTGATGGAAGAGCTTTTTAACTGGATGAAAAGGTCACAGCGGGAGGTTCATCCATTGATACTGAGTAGTGTGTTCCACTATGAATTTGTGTTTATCCATCCGTTCGCTGATGGGAACGGCAGGATGGCAAGGCTTTGGCATACAGCGATTTTGTCTAAATGGAAACCGATATTTGAGTACATTCCGTTAGAAAGCCAAATTGAAAAATTTCAGGAAGATTATTATGATGCGATTGCAAAATGTCATATGGCTGGCGAATCAACACTTTTTATCGAGTTTATGTTAGAGCAGATTGATAAGATTCTGGATGAATTTTCCATTCAGTTTAGCCGTAATAATGAACAACTTTCAGAGTATGTGAAAAAACTGCTTGAGATAATGGAGTATGATGTTCCGTACACAAGCAATTTGCTTATGGAAAAATTGAATTTGAAATCGAAAGAAGGATTTCGCAGGAATTATCTGCATCCGGCAATGGAAATGAATCTGATTCGGATGACGATTCCCGATAAACCGAACAGCAGAAATCAAAGATATGTAAAAATATGAATGGGGGAAATATATGAAAGACATCACAATCTACACACCTGCAAAGTACAACACGGACAAGTACACAAAGGTTAAGGACAACATTTATAAGACCTACGACAATTTTATGAAGCAGGATTCATTTGTGACTTCATTGTCTTTCGAGCAGGAGCCGGAATACGGCGAGGGTGAAAGCTCAGCCGATATATCGCAGTATCCGCTTGAGGATATTCTGGACAGATATTATGTGGCTATTGAGGATTTTTACGGTGAAATCAATGACGGAAGCAGCAATGTATGTGTGTATGAATTTTCAGGCAGCAGCATTGAGAACATCGAGAAGTTGTTGGGGATAGTGGGAAAGCATGTCTACAACAAGACCGTGGAAAATGATGGCGAGGCCTACACGGTGCTGGAGGTTGAATAATTATGAAGAGAATATACATACATGGTCTTGGTCAGACCGCACATAGCTGGGATAAAGTCATTGGGGCATCGGATAATCGGGATGGTGTCGTATGCCCGGATTTACCCGGGCTTATCGGGGATAAAGAGCCGACTTATGAGAATCTATATGCCGCTTTTTCAAAAATGTGTGATGCAAAGGATGAGGAGCTGATTCTGTGCGGATTATCGCTGGGCGGTGTGCTGGCTTTAAACTATGCGGTGGAGCACGTTGAGAAGGTAAAGGCACTTGTCCTGATTGCCACACCTTATAAAATGCCGAAGGCAGCATTGATGCTGCAAAACATAGTGTTCCGTTTTATGCCTGATTCGGGCTTTAAGGGAATCGGCTTTACAAAAAGGGATTTTATTAAGCTGTGTAAATCCATGATGGAGCTTGATTTTACCGACGAGCTGCATAAAATTACATGCCCGGCACTGGTCGTGTGCGGTGAGAATGATACGGCTAACATGAAGGCTTCCGTCAAAATGGCAGATATTTTGCAGGATGCCGATATGCAGATGGTCAAAGGTGCAGCTCATGAGGTTAACGTTCAGGCACCTGAGGCACTGTCACAGATATTGGAGGATTTTTATAAGACAAAAGTTTTGCAAGATAGTACGCAAGTTAATATGTAAGATAATTTCCGGAAGCAGGATATTTTACGCAATGTGTGAACCTGATGGGGTAATTTAAGGATAACCAGAATGGAGATGATGCTATGGAACTTGAAATGGATGTAGAGGACTTATTAAACAAAAGAAAATTAGAATCAGACCGAATAGAGTTTAAGACCGGGTGGAATCCTGATGATATTTACCATAGTGTCTGTGCATTTGCAAATGATTATAATAATGATGGCGGCGGTTATATTGTTGTAGGCGTTGAGGAAGAAAATGGTGTTGCCAAGCGTCCGGTAAAAGGCTTACCTGAATATATGCTGGATTCAATGCAGAAAGATATGCTGGGTTACAATAATTTGATTTCTCCACCCTACTTTCCTCAGGGTATACCAGCAGAAGTGGATGGAAAATGGATTTTTGTAATTGTTGTCAGAACAGGACAGCAGCGACCTTATAAATCACCAGAGCACGTAACAAGTAAAAAAGAGAAAAAGTACAATTATTATATTCGTTATCAGACAAGTTCTGTTAAGGCAAATAGTGAACAGGAGCGAGAACTGATTAATATGTCAGATCAGACCCCGTTTGATTGCAGAGCAAATCATAAGGCAACAGTTGAGGATATTTCACCGGTGCTGTTAGAAGATCATTTGAGAAAAACCGGTAGTAAGCTTGCAAAACAGGTAAGGGAACGTGGTGTAGAGGAAATACTTAATGATATGCAGTTATTGGTTGGTCCGCCGGAACTCAGATATATTCAGAATGTGGCAATTATGATGTTCTGTGAGCATCCGGAAAAATTCTTTGGATATACTTATGTGCAGATGACCTCTTTTCCTAAAGGAAGCATTGAGAATCCAAGTATTAGTGAAGATTTTCCTAATATTACAGGTTCGGTGCCCCAGATGATTCGGGCAACAATGGAAAGATTTCGTAATTTGATTATTCGGGAAAGGGTAATTAAAGTACCAAATCAGATGGAGGCGTTAAGGATATTCAATTATCCATATCAAGCAATAGAGGAGGCTGTGGTAAATGCTTTTTATCACAGAGATTATATGTCCTTTGAACCGGTAACTATAGAGATAGAGCCGGATTGCATAAATATTATGAATTTTCCGGGGATAGACAGATCTATTTCAGAAAAGACCATAGCTGAAGGTAAGAGATTTGTTTCGAGATATTATAGAAATAGACGACTTGGAGAGTTTTTAAAAGAACTGGATTTATCAGAGGGGCATTCTTCCGGTATCCCAACAATACAGGAAGAACTTGAGAAGAATGGCTCACCAAGAGCGGAATTCTTTACGGATGAAGATAGACGAGCTATGAGAATAAGAATTCCAATCCACCCGGCATTTTTGGAAGCGGATGATGAAGTTTTGCTGCCTGATAGCTATGAGAAAGCGACGAAAAAATCATCAAAGAAAAAGATAGAACAATATGACAAAATCATAAAATTATTGAATGATGGCGAGTGGCATAAAACAGCTGAAATAGCTGGTAATCTTGGATTAAAGGATACTAGGACTAAGGAATTGTTAAAGGAATTAATTGTACTTGATAAACTAATCGATAATGGGAAAACAAAAGGCAAGTTGTATAGATTAAAATAATTCGTCGCTTTTTTTGTTGAAAAAGCGACGAAAAAAGCGACGAAAAAAGTGCCGGAAAGCTATTTTATTAGTTTGAGTTATCCGAAACTGCCATTACTTTAGATTGAAATTAATTCGAATGACAATCCCTGATAAGCTTAACAGCAGAAATCAAAGATATATTAAGGCGTGAGAAGAGGGGTATATGAATCTGATTATAAGAAAAATGTGTGAAAATGATTTGCATCCACTATATGAATTGTTGTCGAATCCCAAGGTTATGGCTTATCTTGAGCCGCCATACAGCTTATCACAGACGGAAAGCTTTCTGCGTGCTGCAGGATTGCCGGAGTGTCCGCTTGTGTATGCTGTCACGGATAATGGAAGGTTCATCGGATATGTGATTTACCATGAATACCATGATGACAATAATATGATTGAAAATGGTATGGAAACAGGCTGGGTTCTGCTTCCGGAATATTGGGGACGCGGCTATGCGTCAGAGCTTACGGACATGCTTATTGAAAAAGCACAAAGGGACAAAAAGAATCTGGTGATAGAATGTGTTCCGGAACAGGTCAAAACAAGACATGTAGCACTGAAAAAAGGATTTGAGTATATCGGAAATTATGATGGATTGGACGTGTTTATAAGGAGGACAACAATATGAGAATGTACTTCAAGCAACGAATGTTTTCATGGTTCGACAGCTATGATATTTACGACGAACAGGGAGATACATTGTATGTGGTAAAGGGACAGTTGGCGTGGGGACACTGCCTGAAGATATTTGATGCGTACGGGCAGGAGGTTGGCACGGTCAAGGAACGTCTTTTGACATTTCTTCCGAAATTCGAGATATATCTTGGCGACACATATCTGGGCTGTATAAAAAAAGAATTTTCATTTTTTAAGCCAAGCTATGACATAGATTATAATGGCTGGCATATTGAGGGAAGCTTCATGGAGTGGGACTACGATATAACTGATGCGACAGGAAATACAGTTGCCTCAATATCCAAGGAGATATTACATTGGACTGACCAGTATGTGATTGATGTGGTGGATGAGAATGATGCGCTGACTGCACTTATGTTCGTGCTTGCGATTGATGCGGAAAAGTGCTCGAGGAATGATTAGTCAATGAGGCTGAGCACAGGAAAATTGTCGTGGGCTGTCAAAAGTCACTACCGAGGATATTGAGGCAGAACAAATATGTAACGAACTAGGTCTTAACGAAGAGGAAAAATAGTTAATAAAGAGAGGTGCATGTGCTATGCCAGGTATACTCGTGGTCGAAGATGATGAAAATTTAAATCGTGGAATTACATTTTCACTGAAAAAATCCGGAT
>OLOA01001041.1_pt1 | contig 28907 bp, 27 predicted proteins | sample 1672201 | NCBI WGS metagenome assembly OLOA01 (sample SAMEA3136658, study PRJEB25190) | human gut metagenome
TCCTGCCCGGAGGTCTTCGCTACCTCACCCGTTCACAACCTCCCGGGGAAGTACACCTAGGACGCGGTGAACATAGATCGTGTCGTGGTTACGTCTCACCGCCTGCACAAGATTCAGCAGCGCCGCAGTCGAATCATCAGCGTGGTAGGGCGTTCCACGCAAGTCCAAGGACTCCATCGCCAGGCCCCGCAGTTGTGGTTCGCCCAGGCGCTCCTCCGAGGGCGTGACCTCCACCCGGTCGCCGACGATGCGGGGCGCGTAGATGGTGCCGTGGGAATCGAACACCACCCGGATGGCCCAACACCCCTCGCCCGCGTTGTCAGGTTCGAGCCAGGTGTCCTGCAACTCCGCCATCGAATCGGCCAGGATCATCATGCCATCCGAGTCGACCATGCCCACATAATGCGATGGGTCCGCCAACGGACCATAGAAAAACCGGGCATATTCATCATCCCTGCTGCGACCGATCTCTACCAGTTCGCGCCAAGCCCGAACCCACGTCCCGCGCATCATGACGTCGGCAAGATCCTGGATGCGAACACGCGAACCCCACACAAACTCATCGTGCCCCCTGGCAGTCCTGAACGTGTCAAGCACCCAGGTAGCGTCCACCGGCTCATCACTCTTCTTGACGATCACGTTCGGCCACCACGTGCGCCACCCCTCGTCGAAAAAGTACCGGTCACCATCGGACGAGAAGCAGCTCATGACCCCCATGGCGAAATCGTTTTTTCGCCAGTGTGGCCACTTCAAGCGGTATTCCATGAGCTCGTCAAGATCATTGGCCACCAACAACTCGCCATCAAACAGGCTCGCCACCACAAAGACGTTTCGATCACGCAGGGGAGGCATATCCCGAAATGCATCGGGGGCGTCTCTGACCTCATAAGGATAGACGACTGCACCCTCCGGGATCGGCGGAGGCGTCGGCGAAAAGTTCCCGTCATCCACGCCATCGACCTCCAGATCCCGGAAATCAAAGTCATCCTTCGCCACACTGGCAATGAACTCCGCCATGTCACGACGCATCAAGGTATTCCTACCGAACCAGAACCGCTCAGGAGAGCAGACGAGCGGTTCCGTGCTCGACTCGATCACATCCAACTTGATTGGCCTAAAAGCGTTGTTCAGATAGGCGATCGTCCCGCACTTGGGACACACACGGGCAATCTGGCCAGAAATCATCGGATACTCGGCCATCACTACCGGGTCATACCACGGACGCGAGTCAACGTGAGGCACCAACTGCTTCGCACGACCGCCTTTACGACGCCCCCGCCACTCGACGTCAACCATTGCCACATCAAAGTTCGCCGCCACCTGGTCTGCAATATCCCCACGCAGGCACAGAACATTCAGGCCCACCTCGACCGTCGACCACACAGCCGGCAGCGGCGACAGAGCCGGCGACAACTCATAGATGATCGGCCCAACCTGAGGACCAGTCGGGGCACCGCAGCGGCGACACAGACCCTCGCCGCCAAACATCGGCACCAACGCCCGCTGCCCCTTGCGTCGCCCCACGGGCTCTGCGACAACACTCCCCTGAAAATCCACGTACCCAAGGGCAGACAACTCGTCAGCACCCAATGTCATACAAACTCCCACCCTGGAGCCACCGCGACGATCGCGCTGAAAATTCCAACTGATCTTGCCACGTGGTCATCCGCGCAGTCACCCGCGATGAGGGCGCCCCTGGTCCAGGAGTCGTTGGGGATTGCCGAGCCCAGAGGAGACCAGGCCCTAGTCGACCAATCCCACCATCCGCGCGCTCACGGTCCACAGCTGATCGGCCAGCTTGCGGTTGCGGGCCTTGCGCGAGGGGCGCACCGGCTCGGAGTCGTTGTAGTACATGCCACTGATCCAGTCGCGCGGCGGGCGTCCCTGCGCCAGGAACACCAGCGTGCGGGCGGCGTGCTCGGGGCTCACCATCATGCGGTGTCCGATGCGGGAGCGGTAGAACAGGCCCATCGGGCCCGGCAGGTCGTGGGCGAAGCTGCTGGCCACGATGCCCGGGTGGAAGCACGCCGACGAAATGCCCTTGAGCGAATAGCGGTGGTGCAGCTCGCGGGTGAACAACACGTTCATCAGCTTCGAGTTGGCGTAGGCACGCCACGCCGACCAGCCCTTCTTGAGCTGCAGGTCGCGCATGTTCAGCCGTGCGGCGCGATGCGCCACGCTCGAGGTGCCGATCACCGACGCATGGGATTCCTCGAGCTTGTCGATCAGCAGGTTCGTCAGCAGGAAGGGCGCCAGGTGGTTCACCTGCAGGGTCATCTCATTGCCGTCGAGGCTCAGCTCGCGGTGGGGGATGATGCCGCCGGCGTTATTGGCGAGCACGTCGATGTGGTCGAGGTTGTTGCGCAGGTCGTCGGCCAGCCGGCGCACATCATTGAGGTCGGCATAGTCGACCAGGAAGTGCTGGGCCCCGATCTCATTGGCCACCAGCTGCGTGCGGCGGGCGTTGCGCCCCACCACGACAACCTGGTCGCCCCGCTCAGCCAGCTCACGGGCCGCAGCCGCGCCCACCCCACCGCTGCCACCGGTGACCACCACCACGCGTCCATTCATGACTCACAGCCTACTTGTGCAAACTGGCCCACAACCCGGTCAGGCTGTGCGTTTGCGGTGTGGACGCTGTCGGGGCACATCACCACCGATAGCGCCCCAACCGACGCCCGCACATTGCGCGAACCCGGCACAGCCGCAATCATCGGGAGCGCACGTCAACCCAAGGAGCATCCCGATGGACAAGGGCATCATTCTGGCGATCGCCTGCCTGGTGGGCACGCTGGCTATCTGGGCGGTCGCGCTGTTCTCCTTCGTGTCGCGGGCACCCCACACCGGCTCGGGTGCCAGCCAGCCCTCCGACGCCGCCCGTGCCGCATGGCGCCGCACCGGGATGCGCCACCTGCGCACCTGGGGGCTGACCCTCATTCCCCTGGGCGTGATCGCCATCGTCTTCGTCGCGCGCGCCCCGGGCATCGTGGCCGGCATCGAGGGCCTGATCGTCTTCGCCAGCTTCGCCTGGCTGGTCGCCGCCATGCGCGAGGCAGCCACCGCCGCCACCCGCACCGACCCCGATGGGGGCCCACTGCACTGACGCGTGTCCCCGGGAACGCCACCCCCCACCACCGCCGGGCCGCGGCAACGGATCGGGCGACCGCAGCTGGTCGGCGCCCCACCGGCGCGCCACCCACTATTAGTGTCGAGCTATTAGTGTCGAGACATGACCGACCCCACCCGCACCGGCGACGGCGGATCGCCCGCCATCGAATTCCGCGGCGTGAGCAAGACCTTCCCCGACGGCACGCGGGCGGTGGACCACCTCAGCCTCACCGCCGCCGCCGGCGCCATGACCGTGCTGCTCGGGCTGTCGGGCTCGGGCAAGACCACCCTGCTGCGCATGGTGAACCGGCTGGCGGCCCCCACCTCGGGGTCCGTGCTCATCGACGGCGACGACGTGAGCGGCACAAATCCGGTGCAGCTGCGTCGCCACATCGGCTACGTGATGCAGGACCCCGGATTGCTGCCGCACCGCCGGGTGATCGACAACATCGCCACGGTCCCCCGCCTGCTGGGACGCCACCGCGACGCCGCCCGCGCCGACGCACTCGACCTGATGGACACGGTGGGACTCGATCGCGACCTGGCCATGCGCTATCCGCGTCAGCTCTCGGGGGGCCAGCGCCAACGCGTCGGCGTCGCCCGGGCGCTGGCCGCCAATCCGCGCGTGCTGCTGATGGACGAGCCCTTCGGCGCCGTCGACCCGATCGTGCGCGCCGAGCTGCAGCGCGACCTGGTGACCCTGCAGCGCAGCCTGGGCAAGACCGTCCTGTTCGTCACCCACGACATCAGCGAGGCCTTCAAGCTCGGCGATCACATCGTGCTGCTCGACACCGGCGCGCGCATCGTGCAACAGGGCCGGCCCGCCGACTTCATCACGCACCCTGCCGACGAATTCGTCGCGCGGTTCATCGGGCTCGGCACCGGCGCCACCACCCTGCACACCGAGCAGGTGGACGGCCGCACCCTGGTGCTCAACACCAACGAGCAACCGCTGGGACTGCTCGACGACCAGCCCCGCAGTGACCAGCCCGACAACCCTGCCCACATCGTGGGGCCGACCGGGCAGGAGCGGCCCTCGTGAGATGGCTCGCCAACAACTGGCCCACCATCGGGCTGGCCACGCTCAACCACCTGCAATTGGCGCTGCCGGCCATCGCCGCGGCGCTGGTGATCGCCATTCCGGTGGCATGGCTGGCGCATCACTTCCGCTGGACCCGCTTCACGCTGGTCACCCTGGGGTCGCTGCTGTACGCGATCCCCTCGCTGCCGCTGCTGGTGGTGCTGCCGCTGGTCATCGGCACCGGCGTGCGCGACCGCCTCAATGTGATCGCGGCCCTGTCGATCTACGGCTTCGCCCTCATGATCCGGGCCGCCACCGACGCCCTTGATGCGGTGCCACGCAGCGCCGAGGTGGCGTCGATCGCCATGGGCTACGGCTGGGTGCGCCGCTTCCTCACCGTGGAACTCCCCTTGTCAGGGCCCGGTCTGCTCGCCGGACTGCGGGTGGTGTCGATGAGCACGATTGCGCTGGTCTCGGTGAGCGGCATCGTCGGGGTCAACTCGCTGGGCATGCTGTTCGTCGACGGCTTCCAGCGCGGCATCCTGGCCGAGGTGGTCGCCGGCATCGTCGCCACCGTCGTGGTCGCGCTGGCGCTCGACGGCCTGCTCGTGCTGACGGGGCGGCTACTGATGCCCTGGGCGCGTCCCGAGCGGAGCCGGCCATGAACTGGATCGCGGACGCAGCGGCCTGGCTCACCGACCCGGCCCACCTGCAGGGACCCACCGGCATCTGGACGCTTGTGGGCCAGCACCTGGCCATCACCGGCTGGGCGACGCTCGTGGCCGTGGTGCTCGGCGTGCCCACCGGCCTGGCGATCGGCCACACCGGACGCGGACGCCAACTCGTCGTCGGCTTCTCCGGTGCCGCCCGGGCGCTGCCCGCCATCGGGCTGCTCACCATGGTGGCGTTGATCGCCGGCATCGGACTGATCGGGCCGCTGGTGGCCCTGGTGGTGCTGGCGGTGCCCTCGGTGATCGCCGGCGCCTATTCGGGCATCGACTCCATCGAACCGGTCACCCGCGACGCTGCCCGCGCCATGGGCATGTCACCGATGCAGGTGCTGTGGCAGGTGGAGCTGCCGTTGGCCCTGCCCCAGCTGGTGGGCGGCGTGCGTGCGGCGGCGCTCCAGGTGATCGCCACCGCCACGCTGGCCGCCTATGTGGGGGCCGGCGGGCTGGGCGTGCTGCTGTTCCGCGGGTTGAAGACCCAGGACTATCCCCAGATGCTGGCCGGCTCGGCCGTGGTGGTGGCGCTGGCCTTCCTGGTGGACGCCGCCTTCGAGGTGATCACCCGGGTGATCTCCCGATGCGCCGGGGTGGGTGCCGTCGCGCAGGCCCACTAGGGCCACCAGGGACACTAACCACCGCGGGTCCACGCGTCCACCACGACGACGGGCCCGGCACGCCACGAATCGTCCCGCGACAAGCGCTGACCCCGACGGAACGCTAGGCGGCGGGTAACAGTGCTGCCAGCTTCTCCAGGCGCTTCAGCGACTCGGTGAGCACCTCGTCGGCGCGCGCGAAATGCAGCCGGATGAACCGGTTGACCGGCTCGTGGAAGAAGCTCGAACCGGGCACTGCGGCCACGCCGATCTCACGGATCACCCATTCGCAGAATTCCAGGTCGGTCGTTCCCGCGAATTGCGGCAGGGCCAGGAAATCGGCCACGTCGATCATCACGAAATAGGTGCCCTGCGGCCAGGTGATATTGAAACCGAGCCGTTCCAGGCCGCCGCACAGCAGGTCGCGCTTGTGGGTGTACTTGTCGCGCAGCTGCTCGTAGTAGTCGGGGCCCAGCCGCAGGCCCACCACGGCGGCCTCCTGCAGCGGGGCGGCGGCGCCGACGGTGAGGAAGTCGTGCACCTTGCGGGCCGCCTCGATCACCCGCGCCGGGCCGATCAGGAAGCCCAGGCGCCAACCGGTCATCGAATAGGTCTTGGACAGCGAATTGCAGGTGATGGTGCGGTCGAACATGCCGGGCAGGCTGGCCACCGGCACATGCACATTGGGGGCGTAGATGATGTGCTCGTACACCTCGTCGGTGATCACGAAGGCGTCGTACTCGGTGGCGAGCCGGGCAATCACCTCCAGCTCGTCGCGGGTGAACACCTTGCCGGTCGGGTTCGACGGATTGCACACGATGATCGCCTTGACGCCGCGCGCGAACGCCGCCTCGAGCACCACCGGGTCGAACGAGAAATCGGGCGGATCGAGCGGCACGAAGATCGGGTCGGCACCCGACAGGATGGCGTCGGCGCCGTAGTTCTCGTAGAAGGGGCTGAACACGATCACCTTGTCGCCGGGGTCGCAGACGGTCATCACCGCGGCCATCATCGCCTCGGTGCCGCCGCAGGTGACCACGATCTCGCTGGCGGGGTCGATGGTGCGTCCGATCGTGGGCGAGTACTTGTCGGCCAGGGCCTCGCGGAAGTTCTGGGCGCCCCATGTGGTGGCGTACTGGTGCGGGCCCTCGTAGGCCACCTGCGCCAGCCGGTCGAGCACCGGGGTGGGCGGCGGGAAGTCGGGGAATCCCTGCGACAGGTTGATCGACCCGGGCGTTTCGGCGTTGATGCGGGTCATCCGGCGGATCACCGAGTCGGTGAATGTGGACACGCGCGCAGACAGTTGAGGCATGGCTCCTTCTCGGGCCGGCGGACGGCGGGGCCGGCCCCATCCATTGTGCCCGTCCGCACGCCCCACCCGGGGCGTGACGCATGATGATCAGGCGCGGACGTGGCCACGTGCACCGGGCCCGCGGACGTCGCAGCGGCCACGCGTCACAATGGAGGCGTCCCAGATTCCGGTTCGAGGAGATTCCATGAGTGTGCGCGACAAGTTCCCCGCCGATGTGCTGACCACGCGTGACCGAGGGTTCCAGGCGCTCCAGTCGGCCTACGACCTGTGGGTCGGCGCGCGCTACAGCCGCGAGGGCTTCGAGGCGTTGGCGCCCCGCGACCAGGAGAAGGCGGCGCTCTACACGCTGCTCACCCGCACGATGAACGCCTCCTTCACCAGCTTCCTGGAGGACGACGTCGCCACCTTCATGGGCACTGCGGCGCAGCAGGCGTTGGAGAACATCGGCGCCACCGACACCCTGGCGATCATCGAGGAATACCGCCAGCACCTCACGCCGTTCGCCGACGCACAGGCCTGGCCGCCCTATTCCCAGGTGCCCGAGGATGACAACGACAACGAGTTGATGGCGCGTCTGCACAAGGAATTCTTCGACTACCCCGACGACATCGAGACCCTGGCCTCCGACTACTACGGCAACGACCCCGAGCCCACCGATGCGCCGAAGCTGCCCTCGTCGGGTGAGGAACTTGCGATGGACATCGACGAGATCACCTACATCATCGAGGCGCGCTTCATCGGCGTCTTCGACCCGCCCACCGGCGACTACGGCACCTACGAGAGCTGGCCGGCCATCCGCCTGCTGCCCAGGCAGCGCCGCCAGATCATCGAGGGTTGGCGCTACCAGATTCCCTATGGTGCCCATGCCACCGGCGACGACCTGGCGGAGGCGAGCACCTTCCTGTACCAGAACAACGTTGACCTCCAGGCCGCAGCGCAGGAGCAGCTGAAGGCCGCGACGAACTGAGCGGACCCCTGCGATGAACAGCCCCCAGCCGGCCACGACGCGGTTCGCACTCTTCCTGCGCGGCATCAACGTGGGCGGGGTCAAGGTGCCGATGGCGCAGCTGCGCGAGGTGCTGACGCAGATGGGTGGCGCGTCGGTGCGCAGCTGGCTGGCAAGCGGCAATGTGGCGTTGGATTGGCCGGGCGATGCCCCCGGCTTGCAGCGTGCCGCCGAGGCCGTGCTGGGTGAGCGCTTCGGTTACCGGGCGCGCGTGCTCGTGCGTCGTGTCGACGAGCTCGCCGCCATCATCGCGGCCTGCCCGTAGAAGCCCGACGACGGCTTCCACCGCTATGTGGTGTTGTTCGACGACGCCGACGACGCCGCCCGGGCGCTGGCCGGCCTGGCCTCCCCCGGCGGTTCCGCAGGGAATCCCGGACGTGACGGGCCCGTGGTGCCCGCCGGAGCACTCCTGGCCGGGGAGCGCGTCCAGTTGCACGGCGACCTGATCTATTGGCGCTGCCCGAAGGGACGCACCACCGACAGTGCGTTCGGCAAGCAGCAGAACCGTGGGCCGGCGGTTCGGCGTCCGACCGTGCGCAACCTGCAGACATTGCAACGCATGGTGGGTTGACGCGCGGCAGCGATAACCAAGTCCCCAGGGGTCGCACCCGGGCCCTGGGTGGACACCTGTGCGGCGTCATTGCCGCACAGCTGTCCCCTTAACGGTGCCCACCTAACAGGGAAACGGGGGCCGGCCACCCACAAGCGGCCGAACCGCGCCGCACCCCTAGGACTTCATCTGGCCGGTATTGGTCACCGGCGGGGCACCCAGGATCATGTAGTGGGTCACCTGCGGGGCATCGTCGGCCAGGGCCCGCGCGGCGGTCAGCAGGTCCTCCTCATGACCGGTCCAGCGCACCGTGTGCTGCAGGATGTGCTCCTCCCAGCTGGGCACGGTGAACTCCTCGGCGAAGGAACCCTCAGCGTCGGTCTGCTCAAGCAGCTGCCACGACGCCGCACCCGTGCGCAGCCGCGCCGCCCGCACCGGCCACATGGCCTCGCGGAAGGCGTCGATGTTCTCCTTCTTCACGTGATAGGTGCTGCGCACCACCACCGGATCGCTCTTCGACTCGTCGAGCGACAGCACCGGCAGGTCGGTCGACAGGGCCACCACATTGCGGTCGAGCTTGCCCTTCACCTTGATCAGCGGCAGCAGCGGCACCGACAGCCCCGCCAGCAGCAGGAACACGCCCGCCACCACCAGCGTCCAGGCCACGCCCACGCGATCGGCGACGATGCCCCAGATGAACGAGCCGATCGCCTGTGAACCCATGAACACCAGCAGGTACACCGACAGGCCGCGGGCGCGCACCCACTCGGGCAGCGTCAACTGCATGGCGACGTTCAGCGTGGTGAGGCTCAGGATCCAGGCGATGCCGGAGATCAGGGCGATCGGCCACATCACCTGCAGCGACACCTTGGCCACCGCCAGCGTGCCCAACCCGAACACGATCGCCGAGATGAACAGCGCGGTGGAGTTGCTCATGATCTGGCGCACCTTGTCCATGAGCAGCGCGCCGATGATGGCGCCCACGCCCAGCAGCACGAGCAGGGTCGAATAGCCGGCCGCGTTGGTGCCCATCAGGTCGTGCGCAGCGGTGGGCAGCAGGGCCCACAGGGCACATCCGGGGAAGGCGAACAGGACGCAGCGGATGAGGATGCGGCGGATGCCCGGCGCCGAACGCACGTAGCGCATGCCCGACAACAGCCCGGGCAGCACCTGCTCGCGCACGGCCGGCTCTGCTGGGTGCCACGACGCCACAACACCAGCGCCAGGGCCACGGCCAGGAATGACACCGCGTTGATGCCGAAGACCATGGCCGGACCCGACGCCACCACGATGATGCCGGCGATGGCCGGCCCGATCGCGCGGGCACCGTTCACCGTGATGCTGCCCAGCGACGACGCCTGCGGCAGCTCCTCACGGGGCACCAACTCGGGCTGGATCGCCTGCCAGGCCGGACCCATGATGGCGGCCGCGCAGCCAAGGATGAAGGTGAAGCCCAGCAGCTCCCACGGCCCCAGCCAACCGGCCGCCGTCACCACGGTCAGGGCCACGGCGATGGCCGCCGACACCAGGCTCAGGGTCAGCAGCAGCCGCTTGCGGTTCACCAGGTCGGCCGCCACGCCCGCGAACAGGGACAGCAGCAACACCGGCAGGGTGCCGGCCGTCTGCACCCACGCCACCAGGGCGGGGCTACCCGCCTGCTCCACCAGGAACCACTGGGCACCAACGCTCTGCATCCAGCTGCCGATGTTCGACACCAGCTGGGCCACGAAGAGCATCAGGAAAACCGGGCGTCGCAGGACGGCCAAGGAGCCACCCCCGGACGGCCGGGCCTTTTCGGTGTTCCTGCCCGACGTCTGTTTGTCGCTCACACCCATGAATCTACTACCGGGCCCGCGCGGAAACACCCGTATCAGCCACCAGCGTTGACGCCCCGCCGCAGCGCCCCCATTTGCCGTCCCACAAGCGCAAACGTGCACTGCTGCGAAAAGCCCCGACGCCCGCCGGGAAATCGCGCATCGACAGGCCGATCCCAGTTGTTGCCCAGTCGTTACCCGCACGACGCCTTGGTAACAACTGCCGATCATTCGCGGTCCCTAGCCTCAACACGTTGCTTGGCCGCGGAACCAACGCGGCGGATTGGAAGGAAGCACGTGACGGCAATCGAGTCGCACTACGTGGCGCCGGCCCCACCACAGGTATCCACACCCGAACCCCTGCCCGACCAGCCTGCCGGACGACGGCTGCGACGACATCCCCACCGGGGACGCGCCAGCCGCAACGGCCTGCGCGAGAAGTTGCTGTTCGTGGCGCTCATCGCACCCAATGTGGTGCTCATCGCGGTGTTCGTCTACCGGCCGATCATCATGAACCTCTACTACTCGTTGCTTGACTGGACGCTGGGCAGCTCGACGGCCAAGTTCGTCGGCCTGGGCAACTACGTGGAGTTCTTCACCTCCCGCGACGCCCCCAGCGTGCTCGGCACCACCGCCGTGTTCACCATCGCCACCGTGGGCGGGTCGATGGCGATCGGCCTGATGCTCGCCACGGTGCTCAACCGCCGCCTGATCGGACGCAATGTGGCCCGCGCCACCGTCTTCGCGCCCTATGTGCTGTCGGGGGTGGGCGTCGGGCTGGTCTGGTCGTTCATCTTCGGCCCCACCATCGGCGTGCTGGCCGGCGTGCTGCGCAAGCTCAACGTGGCCTCACCGCAATGGTTCCTCGACCCGAAGCTGTCGCTGGTGATGGTGGTGCTGGTGTACGTGTGGAAGAACCTCGGCTACTGCGCGGTGATCTACCTGGCGGCGCTGCAGGCCGTGCCACGCGACGTGCTCGAGGCCGCAGCCCTGGACGGCGCCAGCCGCACCCGCACCTTCTGGTCGGTGATCTGGCCACTGCTGGGGCCCACGAACTTCTTCCTGCTGCTCACCACCCTGCTGGGCTCGCTGCAGGCGTTCGACATCATCCGCATCATGACGCCCATGGGCCAGGGCACCACCACCCTGATGTACAGCTCGTACCTGCAGGCCTTCGGCAGCTACAACCGGGCCGGCTACTCGGCCGCCATCTCCACCGTGCTGTTGGTGATCCTGATGATCCTCACGCTGGTGCAGATGCGTCTGCTCGAACGAAGGGTGCACTACGCATGAGCGTCACGATCAATCGTCCCCGCGGGGACCATCGCGAGACCGACACCGCCCACGACGACCGTGCCCGACGCAGGACGCTCAGCAAGCTGCTCAAGCGCGGCTCGCTGCGCCACGACCGCACCGACAATGCCCCGATCGGGGTGGTGGGACCCACCAGCCGCACGCGCACCCTGTTGGGCGGCTACCTGCCGCTGATCCTGGCGTCGCTGGCGGTTCTGGCGCCGCTGGCATGGATGGTGCTCGGCTCGTTCAAGGGCTCCAGTGAGATCGTCAACCAGAACGTGGTGTGGCTGCCCCACGACCCGAACTGGGACGCCTACCTGACCGCCTCGCAGCGGGTGAACTTCCCGCGCCTGTTCGCCAACTCGGTGCTGGTGACCGCCGTCGGCGCCACCATCAAGCTGGTGCTCGCCGTGCTCAGCGCCTACGCCCTGGTGTTCATCCGGTTCCCGTTCAAGCGGGTGATCTTCATGTTCATCCTCGCGGCGCTCATGGTGCCGGCGCAGGTGTCGATGCTGCCGAACTACATCCTCATCTCCGGGATGGGCGGGGTGAACACCTACTGGGGCATCATCCTGCCGGGCCTGGGCACCGCGTTCGGCACCTTCCTGCTGCGCCAGCACTTCATGTCGCTGCCCGGCGAGGTCCTGGAGGCCGCCAAGCTCGACGGCGCCGGGCACCTGAGCCGCCTGCTGCGCATCGTGGTGCCGATCTCCACCCCGGCGATCGCCACCGTGGCGTTGGTCACGATCGTCGACGAGTGGAACTCCTACCTCTGGCCGCTGGTCATCACCAATGACGACACCCGCATGACGCTGCCGGTGGGCCTGACGCTGCTCAAGAACATCGAGGGCGATCCCAGCGCCTATCCCGTGCTGATGGCCGGCGCGGTGCTGGTGATCGTGCCGGTGATCGTCATCTTCCTATTCCTCCAGCGATACATCGTCGCCGGACTCACGCAGGGCGCAGTCGACTGATGGCGCTCACATCCCGAGGAGAGAAACTCTCAATGAACCCCGTCTCACCAAGGAACAGTGCTCCTTCACACAGCGCTTCCTCACAGGGCAGTGCCGCACCCCACGTTCTCTCGACGACGTTGTCGCGTCGTCGCCTGCTGTCGATGGCGGCCCTCGGCGCTGGTGCGGTGGCCCTGGCCGCCTGCGCCGGCCCGTCCACCTCAAGCGGCGCGTCGAGCTCGGCAGCCGACGCCAATGGCCCCGACTTCAGCGGCGTGACGCCCGCCACCACCATCACCTTCTGGTCGAACCACCCGGGCTCGTCGGAGGACATCACCAAGCAGATCATCTCCGACTTCAAGAACGAGACCGGCATCACCGTCAACCTGGTGACCGCCGGATCGAGCTATGAGGACGTGGCGCAGAAGTTCCAGACCGCCCAGACCGGCGGCACGCTGCCCGACATCGTCGTGTTCTCCGACGTGTGGTGGTTCCGCTACTACATGCAGGACTCGATCATCCCGCTGACCAATGCCCTCAAGGCGGCCAACGTGGACACCTCCGACTACCGCGACGGCCTGTTCGCCGACTACCAGTACAAGGGCTCCCAGTGGGCGGTGCCGTGGGCGCGCTCGACGCCGCTGTTCTACTACAACAAGAGCCACTGGGCGGCCGCCGGACTGCCCGACCGGGTGCCCGCCACCTGGGACGAGTTCGCACAGTGGGCCCCCAAGCTGAAGGACGCCAACAGCTCGGCCCAGCATGTCTACGAGCACCCCGCACTGGCCGACTACGCCGGCTGGACCCTGCAGAACATCCTGTGGGGCTACGGCGGCGGCTGGTCCGCCAAGGGCAGCTTCGACGTCACCTGCGACTCCGAGGCGTCGGTGAAGGCGCTGCAGTACGTGAAGGACTCGGTGTACCAGGGCAAGTGGGCCGGGGTGGCCTCGTCGGCCGGCACCGACGACCTCGCCGCCGGCGCCTGCTCGGCGACGCTGGGTTCCACCGGATCGCTGGTGGGCGTGCAGAAGGCTGCCGCCGGCAAGTTCGAGGTGGGCGTCGGCAACCTTCCCGGCGGCCCCTCGGTGACCACGCCGGTCTGCCCCACCGGCGGCGCCGGCGTGGGCATCCCCAAGAAGGTGCCGGCGGCCAACCAGCTGGCAGCCGCGAAGTTCATCGGCTTCCTCACCAACCCGAAGAACACCGTCGCCTTCTCGCAGCAGACGGGCTACATGCCGGTGCGCAAGTCGGCCGACACCAGCGAGCTGCTGGCGAAGAACCCGCTCATCGAGACCGCCATCAAGCAGCTCGACGTCACCCGCACCCAGGACTATGCGCGCGTCTTCCTGCCCGGGGCCGACCAGGAGATGGCCAAGTCGGTGGCGCAGATCGTCACCCAGAATGCCGACGTCGCCTCCACCATGAAGTCGCTGCGCTCCACGTTGGAGGGCATCTACAACGGGCAGGTGAAGTCAAAGACCTCGTGATCCCATCATCACGAGCGCGAGGAATGCATGACCGTCAGGGCCGTTGGCGATGAGACCGCGCCGGCGGCCCTGACGCTGCCCGGGGTTCGCGTGCCGCGACGCCGGGGTGGCGGGCCACGCTGCCCACGATTGTCCGCGGCGGGATCCGGGCTTCTACGCTGGAGCGGGCCGCGGCCCGTGCACGGACACCACGTCCGGGCGCATCCACACCCCCGAAGGACCGGTTGATGATGCAGGTTTCCCCCATGAGCCAGATGACCCCATGAGCCGGGTGTTCCTGTGAGCCAGGACTCCGCCGCAGGCCGCTCGTCGGCAGGTCACTCGTCGTCCCCCACCGACGTGGGCGATGACGGCGCACGCCCGCATCCCAACCGCGGCATCGTCATGGCGGCGGTGTTCATCGCCACCTTCATGACGTCGGTGGAGGTGACCATCGTCACCACCGCCCTGCCGACGATCATCAGCGAGCTGCACGGCCTGTCGCTGCAGAGCTGGATCATGAGCGCCTATCTGCTCACCACGGCGATCACCACCCCCATCTACGGCAAGCTTGCCGACAGCCTGGGACGCAAGCGCATCTTCCAGTTCGGCGTGGTGCTGTTCACCGTCGGTTCGCTGCTCAGCGGGCTGTCGCCGTCGATCGGCATGATGATCGGCTTCCGCGCGCTGCAGGGCATCGGCGCCGGCGCCGTGATGCCGCTGACGTTCACGATCATCGCCGACTACTACAGCTTCGCCGAACGCGCCCGCATCATCGCGTTCAACAACACCGCGTGGGGACTGTCAGCCCTGATCGGACCGCTGTTGGGCGGGTTCCTGGTGGACGCGCTGTCGTGGCACTGGGTGTTCTTCGTCAACGTGCCGCTTGGGGCGGCCGTGCTGGTGCTCGTTGCGTGGGGCTACAAGGAGAAGCGCCAGCCCGCGCACGGACTCAGGCCGGATTGGGCGGGCATCTGGTGGTTGACGCTGTGCCTGGTGTGCCTGCTGCTGGCGGTGCAGGACCTCGATGTGCGTCCGCTGGTGAGCGGTGCGCTGTTCGTGGTGGCGGTGGTCGCGGCGCTCATGCTGGTGCGCGTGGAGCGGCGCTCGGCCGATCCGCTCATTGCGCCGGCGATGTTCGCCCGGCCCACCTTCACCGTGCAGATCGTGACGGCGACCATCCTCAGCGGGGTGCTGATCGGCTACCAGACCTATGTGCCGATGTGGCTGCAGTCGTTGTACCACCGGCCCCCGACGATCGCCGGGCTGGTGGTGACGCCGAGTTCGATCATGTGGCTCACCGGCTCGTTCTTCGTCGGCGGGCTGATCTCGCGTTTCGTGCCGAAGCGGATCGCCGTGGTGTTCATTGCGGTGCTGCTGGTGGGCTATGGCGCCCTGGCGGTGGCGCCGGCCGGCTTCCCGGTGTGGGCGTTCTATGTGTTCGCAGCGGTCAATGGCACCGGCATGGGCATCGTCATCTCGATGAACACCGTGCTCACCCAGCACCTCGTGGACCCCTCGATGGTCGGCTCGGCCACCGGCATCTTCACCCTGGGACGCTCGCTGGGTCCCACGTTGATGGCCGGCATCTACGGGGCCGTGCTCAATGTGGCGATCCGGGTGCAGCTGCGCGGCCAGCAGGCCGTTGGTGCCGGGGTGGACTTCGGGCAGGTGAACACGGTGATCTCCAGCTCCGGGGGCGCCGGCTCGTCGGTCGACCGCGCGGTGGTCGACCCGATCCTGCTCAACTCATTCCACGCGCTGTTCGGCGTGGTGGTGGTGATCCTGGTGGTGGCGCTGCTGATCAATGTGTTCGACCCGAACAAGAAGGTCATCAGGTAGCGGCGGGGGGACATGCCCCGGGGCCCAATACCGCGGTCCCACCACACCGGCCCCGAACGCAGCTGCGCCCGGCAGGTCCACTCGGGACCCACCGGGCGCAGTGATGTTCTCGCGCTGGTGCGCATGCCCTACTTGCCGGCAGGCACAACCTCAACGTCAAGGTGGATCTTGACCGCGTCGGTCAGCTTCACCTCAACGCCGTGACGGCCGACCGTGCGGATCGGCTTGTTCGCGGTGACGGAACGCTTGTCGATCGCAGGGCCACCGGCCTTGCGAACGGCCAGGGCGATGTCAGCGTTGGTGACGGCGCCGAAGAGCTTGCCGGTGTCGGACGCATTGGCCGGCACCTGCACCTCGAGTCCGTCGAGCTGCTCACGCACCTGCAGGGCGTGCTCGTTGTCGCGAATGGTCTTCGCGTTGCGCGCGCGCTGGATGCCCTCGATCTCCTTGGCGGTGCCACGGTTGTAGACAATCGCGAAGTTCTTGGGCAGCAGGAAGTTACGGCCATAGCCGTCCTTCACCTCGACGACGTCGCCGGCAACACCCAGGTTCTCCACCGGGGCGGTAAGAATGAGCTTCATTTCCTGCCTCCTCAGCGGGTGGTGGTGGTGTAGGGAAGCAGGGCGAGCTCACGGGCGTTCTTGATCGCCATGGCGACCTTGCTCTGATCCTGCACGGACAGCCCGGTCACGCGACGGGCGCGGATCTTGCCGCGTTCGCTGATGAAGCGACGCAGCAGGGTGGTGTCCTTGTAATCGACGTGGTCGACGTGGGTCGTCTTGACCGGAACGACCTTCTTCTTGTTCACAGACTTGCGCTGTGGACCGGCCATTGTGGTGCTCCTTCTCGTTGGCGGACGACGACTGTGCGTCGTCCTGAGCCCGGCATCGATGTGCCGGAATGTGCCTGGTTCTTGGAATTGTTGGGGATGGATCAGAACGGGGGTTCGTCGCTCTGGGCGCTCGCCCAGGGATCGGAGACCGGGCCCTGATTGCCACCTTGCTGGCCGCCGCCGGCCATCCCCTGGTTGCCCTGGGGTGCCTGCTGCTGACCGCCGCCGTAGGGCTGACCGCCCCCGGCGTTGCCCCGCGACTGGCCGCCACCGGCATTGTTTCCCTGCCAGTTGCTGCCGCCGGACGCGGCACGGGTGACCTTGGCGGTTGCGAACCGCAGCGCCGGGCCAACCTCGTCCACCTCAACCTCGAAGACCGTGCGGCGATTGCCCTCACGGTCGTCGTAGCTGCGGGCGCGAAGGCGTCCCTGCACGATCACGCGCATGCCCTTGGTGAGCGATTCGGCAACGTTCTCCGCCGCCTGACGCCACACCGCACAGTTCAGGAACAGGGCCTCGCCGTCCTTCCATTCGTTCGCCTGGCGATCGAATGTGCGGGGCGTGGAGGCAACCGTGAAGTTGGCCACCGCGGCACCCGAGGGGGTGAAGCGCAGTTCCGGGTCGGCCGTCAGATTGCCGACCAGTGTGATTGGGGTTTCGCCTGCCATGATGCGTCCTCGTCGTGGTTGTGTGCCTGAAACGGATCGGGATGAGTGCCCTCAGCCTGCCAGCTGCCTGCCACAGTTTGCGACGGCTGTGGGCGAATATGCCCGCCGCTGCCGCCTGTGGAAAACCATCTGATCGGGCACCGCACGCTGTGCGGCCCGAGCCGATGCTCGCTGGGAGCCTCAGGAATCGATGCGCATGACCTTCGTGCGCATGACCTGCTCGTCGATGCCCATGAGACGGTTCATCTCAGAGACGCTCGCGGGCTCACAGGTCAGGTCGATGACCGCGTAGAGGCCCTCGGTCTTCTTCTGGATCGGATACGCCAGGTGACGGCGGCCCCAGATGTCGACGTTGTCGACGGTGCCACCTTCCTTGGTGATGATCGCGGTGTACTTATCAACGATGGGCTGCAGCTGACGCTCATCGACATCAGGGCTGATGATTGCCATGACCTCGTACTTGCGCATTGCGAACTCCACCTCCTTCGGTCTCAACGGCCATGGGTCGTTCCCATGGCAGGAGGGCGTAATGCTCGGATCCGCATGCGTGACGCGGACCCGACGACACGGCTCGTACGTGTGACGCACGGGTCGAATTACATGGCCCACGCGACGTGCGTGCGGGCCAATCCCCAAGTTTACGCGACGAGGGGGTGCAGGCGGAAACCGATGCCCGGGCGATGGGGGTTCGGGGTGGGTTGGTGGCGTGGGTGGCGTGGGGCGAAGGTGCGCTGGGTGGGCAACTGTGCGGCGTCATTGCCGCACAAGTGCCCAGTTAGTGGCGGAGGCAGGCATCCGCAGGCCGGAACCATGGAAAACCAAAGATAGGTGCGGATAAAGCACCCCGGACGGTGCTTTTGCCGCACCTATCCCGCGTCCACCCGCCGGCCCAGCCCCGGACATGCCCTGGGTGGGCACCTGTGCGGCGTCATTGCCGCACAACTGCCCAGTTAGAGACCGAAGCAGGCGCCCGCGCGCCGAGCCAGCCTGATCCGGCACTCACCGGATGGTTTCGATGCGTCTATTCACCAGAACCATCCAGTTAGTCGTTCTTCCTCGGGAGGTTATGAACGGTTGAGGTATTGGGGAAGGTCCGGCACCGTGTAGGTCAGCTGACGCACGGCGGCCGTCCTTGCGATGCGTACTCGCCCGGCGTCGACATGCCACGACACATGGGGCGACGGCGTCCTGTTCTTCGGGACCGTCCTATGTGGGGCACTGTCCTGCGAATGATCCCCTGGATGCCAAAGTGCCGCGCCATAGTGAAGTGCCATAGTCTGGCCGGTTCACCGTCGACGCCGAGGAATGGATCCATGAGCACATACCGAACCGAAGTCTTCGAGGACGGCGAACCCTGCTGGTGGTGCGAGCGGGAGGCACTGCGGGCCGAATTGGACACCGAGGCGGGCGAGCCTGATCCCTCCGTGGTCGCCGCCCTGGCGGAGGCCGAACACCACCCGGACCTGGAGATGAAGGAGGTCATCGCCGAAGCCCGCAACTCCCCCGCAGATCCGGAGGACATCGCCCTGGCGGAACGCGTCTTCGGACAGGGGCCGGCTTCCGAACCCACTGGCCAGGGTGACGCTACGTCAGGGACGCCGACGGAATAGGGAGCGGTGAGCCAGACACGTGGAGTGCAGGCGTGGGGGCGAACGCCAGCCGTCCGGACGACCGCCGAATCAGGCGGCGTCGCTACTGCTCCACACCAGCATGTGGAGTTCCTGCTCCAGGAAGTTGCGCACGATCCCGATCTCTTCCGAGGTGCAACTGATGAGCACCTTGGGTTCCAGCTCCTGCTTCATCAGGTCGAGGCACAGGATCACGCCGGTCACCCGATGCTCGGGCAGCGTACCGACGAAGACATCGAGGCCCTCACCATCAACCGACTTCAGGTCGACATATCCATAGTCGACGGGATAGACGATGCTCGGGAACCGTGGATGCCTGGAGCCCTTGGGACGGTCCAATCTCACCGGACGCGACAAGAGCTCCCGGAACAGCGGACCCTCAAATGACGTGTTGAAACCCTTATCGCCCATGACCGGCCTCCCGCCTTCTTGACGCATTCTCGCAGGCCACCCGACGGTGTGTTGGGACGAGGCGAACTGCTGCCCGGATTTGCTGCCGGATCATGCGCTGACCCAAAGATTGGGGAGGACCTTTGCAGGGTAGACGACGCAAAAGTCCTCCCCATCTTCGTTTACGGGCCGGCCTGGGGCCCGAAGGTGGGATGGGTGGGCAACTGTGCGGCGTCATTGCCGCACAGTTGCCCAGTTAGAGACCGAGGCAGGCGTCCACGAGTCCGAACCATGGAGAACCGAAGATAGGTGCGGATAAAGCACCCCAGACGGTGCTTTTGCCGCACCTATCCCGCGTCCACCCGCCGGCACAGCCCCGGACATGCCCTGGGTGGACACCTGTGTTGGGGAGCGGGATGGGTGAGTGTGTGGCGCGGGCCCGAAGGTGCCCTAAGTGGGCACCTGTGCGGCGTCATTGCCGCACAACTGCCCAGTTAGTGGCCGAAGCAAGCGTCCACCCGCCGAGCCAGCCTGATCCGGCACTCACCGGATGGTTTCGATGCGTCTATTCACCAGAACCATCCAGTTAGTGACGGGAACGTGTCCGCAGGCTCAGCCCCAGCTGTTGACGATCTCGGTGAGGTCGCGGCGGCGTCCGGAGTAGAAGGGCGTCTCCACGCGCACATGGCGACGTGCCCCGGTGGTGCGCATGACGCGCATCAGGTCGACGATGCGGGCCATCTCGTCGGCCTCGAAGCACAGGATCCACTCGTAGTCGCCCAACCCGAACGACGCCATGGTGTTGGCCCGCACATCGGCGAAGCCGGACGCGGCGCGTCCATGGTCGGCCAGCAACTGGGCGCGGTCCTCGTCGGGCAGCAGGTACCACTCGTGGGACCGCACGAACGGGTAGACGCAGATGTTGTCGCGCGGCTGCTCGTCAGCCAGGAACGCCGGCACATGGGCCTTGTTGAACTCGGCGGCTCGGTGCAGGGCGAGCTGCGACCATACGGGCGTCAGCACATTGCCCAGGGTGGACGCGCGCAGCACGTGGTAGGCGCGCTGCAGGGTCTCGTAGTCGTGGGCGTGCCACCACACCATCAGGTCGGCATCGGCGCGCAAACCGGCCACGTCGTACCACCCGCGGATCACCAGATCGGTGTCGGCGGCCACGGCCTGCAACTGCTCCAACGCCTGTTCGCCGGCACCCGGGCCGGCAGCCGCCTCGGAGCGGAACACGGACCACATCGTGTAGCGCTGCATGTGGTTGATCTCGTCGGCGGTGTGCGCCATGGAAGCCTCCCCATTGATGGAGTTAGGTAACCCTCACTGGACGAGTTCAACCTATCGGCCCGCACTGAATCGATGACAGGCCGACGGACGGGGTTCGGCGCTCGGCTGAACGCTTGCCCGCAAGTCGTCGGACGCGGACGTCCCCCTTGTCCCTGCGGAGATCCCACTTATCCCTGCGGACGCCCCTACCTCTGCGGACCGGGGATCAGCACCTGCCCGTCCTGCACCCAGGCGGCCAGTCCGCCGGCAAGCGCGAAGGCGTCGCGTCCCTCCTGGCGCAACAGGGCGGCCGCCCCGTTGGCCCGCAGGCCCGTGCTGCTCACCACGATCACCGGCTTGGAGGTGTCGGCGAGGGGATCGTCGCCCCAGATGGCGTCCACCGGATCGGCCCGGATGGCCTTGATGTCCACCAGCCGTGACCCCGGCAGGTGGCCGCGCTCGAACTCGCGGCGCTTGCGCACATCGGCCACCACGGCACCCTTCGACATCAGCGTGAGCGCATCGTCCACGCTGATCCCGCGCCCGGACTCGTCCGGACCCTCCTTGGCTGCCTTCCTGCGCCACAACATGGACATATTGTCTCATCGCCCGACGGGTGGCCGTCCGCGCGTCCCGGTCGGGCCGACGAGCAACCGACGTGCTGTTCCGCGCACGGCCCGGCAATGTCAGTGGCGCACGCCATGATGGAGGCAAGACCGGTCAATCCCCAGGAGCTGCCATGAGCGCCATCACAAGTCCCAGCGCCGACCTCGACCCCGACGACGAGCTGGACGACACCAGCGAGCTGGATTCGGGGCCCGACGCCACCGGGCGTGCGGCATTGCTGGTGATCGGCATGCAGCAGGGCAACCTGGACGGCTGTTGGCAGGCCGAGCAGGTGACCGCGACCGTCTCCGACCTGATCGATCGGGCGCGCCTGGCGTCGGTGCCGGTGATCTGGGTGAACGACCTCACCCCTCCCGCGTCGGTGACCGGCAGCGGCGAATTGCTCAGCTCCCTGACCTGCGGCGCCGGCGAATACGTGGTGCTCAAGCCCTACCGCGACGGTTTCGAGTCCACCGGGCTGGCCGACTCGTTGGCCACGCTGGGGTCCGGCACGCTGTTCCTGTGCGGGGCATGGTCGCACGAATCGGTGCGCGCCACCATGGTCGGTGCATTGTCCCGCGGCTATTCGACGGTGCTTGTGGAGGACGCCCACACGGCCCCCTCACGCCATGACGGCACCGCCACGGTGAGCGGCGAATCCATCGTCTCGGTGGTGAACATGATCGCGGCCGCACCCGGCGCCCCCGCCCAAGACAGCAGCACCATGCCCTGTTACGACGTCAACTTCTCGGCCTTCGTGCACACCGACGACACCGCCGTCGGTGACGAGGCCCTGGCCGCGCAGGAGCAGGCGCAGGACGAGGCCCTCGACCCCGGGGATGACGACCCCACAGACGACGACTGAGTTCTTCCCGCGAACCGCTTGCCATGGGGCTGCCAGCGCGGTACTGTGCCTGCATCACGTGGCGAATCGGGTGCAATTCCCGGGCTGTCCCGCAACCGTGACAGTGCGTCGACCAGGCGCACTGGAGCCGGACCAAAGCGTGATAACCCACTCACCAACCCGTCGCGGACCGCGGGAGACTTGGGGCGCCACATCCGGCTCCATCGGCCTTTCCCAGATCCTCACGGGTCTTTGAAAGGAAGCCCATGCAGGCCCTCCAAGGAAGGCGCCGGTCACGACGGGTGATGGCGGCCGCGGTAGCAGCCCTCACCGCCATGACCGTGCTGCCCTCCCAGCTCAACGCCGTTGCTGCACCCACTGATTCATTCGCTACCACGATGCCTGATGCGGCCCTAAGGGGTTGCGTCACCACGGCGCTGAACCTCGATTCCACCGCCGCTCCAACTTCGGACCAGCTCGCAACCGTGACCAGCCTCAGTTGCTCTGGCAAGGGCGTCGCTGACCTCACCGGCATCTCGGCCCTCCCCAACCTGGGCAAGCTATTTCTGGGCAACAATTCGCTGACCAGCTTGGCCCCACTCGCGACGTCAACCAAGGTCTTCTCACTCGACGTCTCCAGTAATCAGCTTTCCGACATCACCCCGACGGCCAACCTGAAGGCCCTTGTCAGTGTGAACGTGGCGAACAACCGGCTTCGTGATCTTTCCCCGCTGAGCACCCTCCCGAATCTCGGAGGGCTGAGCATCACGTCAAATAGCCAGAAGGCAGTGGGAGCACCCGCCACCTCGGGCCAAGCGACCGCAGTCCCGACGGCCATTGACAAGACCGGCACGGTGTTCAAGGCCGAGGCACCGAGCGGGGTCACGGTGAGCGGCGCGACCGTCACCTACCCGATCGCCGGCACGTACGACTGGTCGTTCAAGGACCAGGACCTCTACTTCAACGGCACCATCACCGTCACAGTTTCCGCTGCATCGGGCGTGACCATCCCGGACGCCGGGCTGAGAGGGTGCATCAACGACAAGTTGGCCCTGGCCCCGGACGCCACGCCTACTCAAGACCAGCTCGCATCGATCACCGACCTCTCCTGTGTCAACAAGGGAGTCACCGACCTGACCGGCATATCGCAGCTGGGCAGCTTGAAGAACCTCACCCTGTCGACCAACAAGATCTCCGATCTCACGCCCCTGACTCCCCTGACCGGTCTCGAATCACTCATCCTCACCGGTAATTCTGTCGCGGACGTATCGCCGCTGACGAGCCTGCAGAATCTCGCTGCCCTCACGCTCGACCGGAACAACGTCTTGACACTGAACGGGCTGGGATACCTTCCCAAGCTCGCAACCCTTTCAGCATCATCCCAATTCAAGAATGAGGGGAGGACGCGCCTGGCAAGCATTGCAGGCCTCGACAAATTGACCGGGCTCACGAGCCTCGCGATCAACAACACTGACGTATCGGACCTCACCCCGGTGACTGGCCTCTCCGGCCTCACCAGATTGTTCGCAACCAACTCCCAGATCTCGTCTGCGGCACCGCTCGCCGCACTTGGTCGGCTCACGGCCCTTGATCTCAGTGGTAACCACATCTCAGATATTTCGCCCCTGAACAAGCTGGACATGACGTTGAATGCAATGCGCGTCACCGGGCAAACCCTTGCGGCGCCCGAGGCGAAGGCGTCGGTTGCGACGGACGCGCCAGGCGTCACCGCGCTGGACGGAAGCATTCTCGTGGCAGCTCCCCCTGCGGGCCTCACGGTCAACGACGCCAAGGTCACCTACGCCTCTCCGGGCGATTACACCTGGACCTTCGAAGAGAAGACCCCCGGCAGCTATCCGAGGACTTTCTTCAGCGGCAAGATCACCCAGAGGGCAACCGATGCCCCGCCTGCGGTCGTGGGGGTGGACATCCCTGATACGAATTTCCGTACCTGCCTCGCCGGATTGCTCAACCACAGTGATCCCGCGGCACCCATCAGCGCCGATGAACTGGCTGGTCTCACCTCCGTGATCTGCGTCGGGAAATCAATCTCGAACCTCACCGGGGCCGCGAACCTGACCGGAGCAACTGAACTGATCCTGTCCACCAATTCAATCTCCGACGTCACGCCGTTGCGTGGCTTGACCCAGCTGCAGAAACTCTACCTTCCGGGGAACAAGATCTCAGATCCTGCTCCGCTGTCCTCGCTCACGAATCTGAATGAGCTGCTGTTGGGACAGAACCAGGTCACTTCCATCTCGGCGTTGTCCCCGTTGGCCGGACTCACCACGCTGGAAATCAGCCAGAAATACGACAAGAACGGAAACACCGGTCTCACCAGCCTTGACGGCGTGCAGCACATGTCTTCGCTGAAGGCTCTGACGGCCAACAACTCCCGTATCTCGGATCTGGCGCCGTTGAAGGATCTGCACGAACTCAGCTCGCTCTACCTGAACAACAACTCAGTGAATGACCTCACGGCGCTGTCAGGACTGACCGCGCTTGAGAAGCTCGGGTTGAGTAACAACAACATCTCCAGCGTTACGCCACTGGCTTCCCTGACGAAGCTGTCCCGAATCGACATCGGGAATAATCACCTCATGGACCTGAGCCCCCTCGGATCCACGGCGATTGATGCCACGTTCAACCTGAACGCAAACAATCAGGCCACCCACCTTGCCACGGTCCCCGTCGGGCTCACCACGAGTGTTCCGCAACCGCGAGACATGAAGGGCGCAATTGTGCCCGTCACGCCTCCTGCAGGCCTGACGATCACCGATGGCACCGTCACTTACCCAAAGTCGGGCACGTATTCATTCACGTGGACCTCATCCACCGGGGAGGGTGGCAAGTCATTCAGCGGAAGCGTTGACCAAGAGGTGGGTGCTGCAGTCATCGGCGCGGCAAACGTGCCCGACGCGGCACTACGCTCCTGCCTTGCCTCAGCAGCCGGCCTCGACGCCACCGCGTCCCCGACCGTCGACCAGCTCAAGGCACTGACCACCGTGAAGTGCGTGTCCAAGGGAATCACGAACCTGACCGGCGTTGAGAACCTCACCGCCGCCACGACCATCGACCTGTCGGGCAACACCCTGGCCGACGTCACCCCGCTGGCGGGGCTCGACAAGCTTGCCACGCTCAACCTGTCCCACACCGGACTGTCGTCGTTGACCACCGTGTCCGCCCTTCCAGCGCTCACCGCGCTCACCATCAGCGGTAATCCGATCACCGACCTGTCGGCGCTCAAGGCGAAGACCGGCCTGGTCCTGCAGGCCACCGACATGACCGGCAGCGCCCCGGACGTGAAGGGCGGCGTCGCCAGCGACGTGCCCACCGCGTTCGACGCCACCGGCACCTCGGTTCCGCTCGGGGCCCCCGCCGGCGCAACCGTGGCGAACGGCAAGGTGACCTACACCGCTGCGGGCAGTTATTCATGGCCCTTCACCACCACCGGCGGAGCCTTCTCGGGGACGATCACGCAGAAGGTCACCAGCGATGCGACCGACCCCGACGCCAACAAGGGCGCCCAGGCCTGCGTGCAGGCCGGCAATGTGTGGGTCGTGGTGGAACGCGACACAGGCCTTCAGAAGGGCGGCTGCGCCACGAAGTTCTCCACCGGCACCGAGGCGCTGACGAGCGCAGGCTTCACCACTGACAATCCGACCTTCGTCGGAAAGATCGACGGCTACCCGGCAACGGCCCCCGTCGATGACCCCGGGCACTACTCCTACTGGACCTACTGGCACGGCGTCTCCGCCGACCCGACGGCGACCACCCAGACCTACCCGTGGACCTTTTCCGAAGTGGGCCTCGGCGACTACCACCCGCGTGCCGGATCAGTGGAGGGCTGGCGCTTCGCAGTGAACCTGGGCAGTACCGACAAGGTGCCTGCCCCGAGCTTCGTGCTGAGCTACACCAACGGCGCGTCCCCGACCCCGACGCCCACACCAACCCCGACGCCCACCCCCGTGGCGTGCACCATGTCCTACCCCGATGTGCCGTCCTCAATGGCCTTTTCGGACGACATCTGCTGGCTGACACAGCACAAGATCGCCACGGGCTGGCCCGACGGCACCTTCCGTCCGGTCACGCCGCTCAACCGTGACGCCATGGTGGCGTTCCTCTACCGGATGGCCGGCTCCCCGGCGTTCACGCCCACCCGGCAGACCTTCACCGACGTCGACGCGGGCAACATGTTCTTCAAGCAGATCGAGTGGGCCGCGTCCAATGGCATCGTCACGGGCTGGCCCGACGGCACCTTCCGTCCCACCCAGCCCATCACCCGCGACGCGATTGCCGCGCTGATCTATCGCCAGGCGGGAAGCCCCGCCGTGACACTGCCCGACCGCCCGTCATTCAATGACGTCTCGCCGACCACGATGTTCTACCGCGAGATCGAATGGATGCAGGCCAAGGGCATCGCCAACGGTTGGGCCGACGGCAGCTACCGTCCGCTCAACGATACGAACCGTGACGCGATCGCCGCCTTCCTGCACCGTGCGACCGATCAGGGGGTGCTGGCCCTGCACTGAACCGGTCGCGGCCATGCGGACGTCAGCCCCGCGGACGAGAACCGTGCGACTGTGCCCCGGCCGCAGGCCATCCGGCTGGAACCATCCCGAACCGAGGTCCCGGCGTTGTATCCCCCTGCAACGCCGGGACTTCTCACGCCCCCAGCCACGTCGACCCCAACGCTCCTCCCCCCAGACCGGCCATTCGGCTTATCCTGTGCAGCCTCATAGGGTGGGCAGGTGACCACCCCCGGCATTCGTCAGCGCGTCGTGGGCGGACTGTCGCGGGACGTGCTGGTGCTCGGCCTGATCGCCTTCTTCGTGGCGGTCGGCTTCGGCGTGCTGGTGCCCGTGCTGCCCACCTTCGCCGCATCCTTCGGCGCCACCGACTTCCTGGTGGGCATGGTGGTCTCGATGTTCGCCGCCACCAGGCTTGCCACCAGCCCCTTCTGCGGCTGGATCCTGGACAAGATCGGCGGACGCCTCACCCTGGCCGTCGGCATCTTCATCGTCGCGGCATCCAGCTGGCTGATGGGCGAGGCCGGCGACTTCTGGTGGCTGCTCGGCTGGCGGGCCGCCGGCGGCATCGGCTCGGCCATGTTCACCGTGTCGGCCATGACCCTGCTGTTGGCGTCCGTGCCGCCCGACATGCGTGGACGCGCCACCGGCTTCTACCAGAGCGGCTTCCTCATCGGCGGCATGGCCGGCCCCGCACTCGGCGGCCTGCTCACCCGCATCTCGCTGGTCGCGCCGTTCCGCTTCTACGCCATCACCCTGGCCATTGCCGGGCTGATCGGCCTCACGATGCTGTCGAGCGCCACCACCCACGCCGATCGTCCTGCCCACGCGCGCGCCACCCCGCGTCCGCTGCGCCAGGTGCTCGCCGACACCCGCTTCCAGGCCGCGTGTGTGGCCAACTTCGCCCAGGGCTGGAACTCGATGGGGGTGCGCAATTCACTGATTCCCCTTGTCATCGTCGCAACGCTCGGCCTCACCCCCACCTGGACGGGCATCGTGTTCGCGGTGTCGGCGGTGGTGCAGGTGATCGTGCTGCACCCCATCGGCCACTTCGTCGACACGGTGGGACGCCGCCCCGCACTGCTGGCCGGTGGCGTCGTGATGGCCGCCTCGATCGCCGCGGTGCCCCTGTCGGGGTCGATCTGGATCGTCATGGCCCTGATGTGCGTCTACGCGGTGGGCGCGGCGGCCATGAGCACTGCCCCGGCTGCCTCCGTCGGCGACGCCACCGGCGGTGTGCACGGCGGCACGCCCGTGGCGATCTTCTCGATGAGCAGCGACGTGGGTGCCATCATCGGTCCGCTGGCCGCCGGCGCGATCTCGGATGTGGCCGGACGACCCCTGGCCTTCGCCGTGGGCGCCGTCTTCCTGGCCCTCAGCTCGTTGGTCGCGCTGCGGATGCCCGGCGGACGTCCCGACCACTCCGCAGGATCTGTCGCGTCCGCCGATCCCGACGCCCTGCTGTCCGAGGACTGACCGGGTTGATCGCCGGCGCCGTGCCCCTTGTCGGCCACCATCACATTGCCGGCCAATGTCACAGTGTCGGCCACTATCTGAGGATCCAACCATGACCGAGACACCCCACAGCCCCTCGTCGCACGCCGATCCCGCGTCCAACCCCGAGCTGGTGCGCGGCGAGGACGGTCGCGTGCGTCCCCGCTGGGCTGCCACGGATCCGCTGCTGCGCGACTACTACGACCACGAGTGGGGCGTGCCGATCCGCACCGAGCGTGGACTGTACGAGCGGCTGAGCCTGGAGGCCTTCCAATCCGGATTGAGCTGGGCGACGATCCTGCGCAAGCGTCCGGCCTTCCGTGCCGCATTCGCTGATTTCGAGCCCGACGCGGTGGCCGCGTTCGGCGACGACGATGTGCGCCGACTGCTTGCCGACGCCGGCATCGTGCGCAATGAACGCAAGATCCACGCCGCCATCACCAATGCGCGCGCCACGGTGTCGCTGCGCTCCGACGGTGGCCTGGTGCAGCTGGTCTGGGGCTTCCAGCCGGCGCCGGGCCCGCCTCCGCAGTCGTATGCCGAGGTGCCCGCGAAGGTCCCCGCATCGGAGCAGCTCGCCAAGGCCCTGAAGAAGGCGGGCTTCGTCTTCGTGGGACCCACCACGATGTACGCGCTGATGCAGGCGATCGGGATGGTGGACGATCACCTGGTGGGCGAATCGGGACCACTGGCCGGCTGATTCCGGGGCCCGGACGCGCACCAATCCCCACTAAGTGGACAGCTGTGCGGCGTCATTGCCGCACAAGTGACCACCTAGCGGTCCGTCCCCGGGAACCAGGCCCACCCCGCATCGACGCCACGATCCAGCCGCCCTCTGCACCAATCCCCCACTAAGTGGACAACTGTGCGGCGTCATTCCCGCACAACTGCCCACTTAGGGGCTCTTCACGATCGAGGGTGTAGGTGGGGTCTGAATCCTCCGGCTTCGAGCAGA
>OLOA01001042.1_pt1 | contig 28900 bp, 29 predicted proteins | sample 1672201 | NCBI WGS metagenome assembly OLOA01 (sample SAMEA3136658, study PRJEB25190) | human gut metagenome
CGCTCCCCCGCTCCCCCGCCCGGCCGAGCGCGCGCCGTCTCGACGGTGAAAAAGCGGTCGACGAGCTGGTTTGCCTGTACGCAGCTGAGGTTTGGCGCATGATTGGCGAACGTGACCGCGCCGTCCGGCGTCAGCGTGACGGTCAGGTCGCCGGCGGAATATTTGGCGGCGTTGCTCAGGATGTTGTCAAACACGCGCCGCAGCGCGCAAGAGAGCTTCCGGCGTGATCCTCAAACGGCAAGCCGTCTGTACAAAAAACCAGCGCCCATTGCATTCGCAATGGGCGCTGCCGCTTTTTGGGGTGATTTTCTGTGTCTTGCTCAGGCCTGCGTGTCGCCGCGGTAGAGCATGCACACGATCTGGCCGCGCGTGCATGCGTCGTCCGGGCTGAAGGTGGTAGCGCTCGTGCCGACGGTCACGCCGTTGGCTGCCGCCCATGCAACAGCATCGGCGTAGTAGGCGTCTGCCGCCACATCCGCGAAGCTCACCGTGTCGCTCACGGCCGGTGCGCCGGCTGCGTTATACAGCAGCGTGACGGCCTGTGCGCGCGTGCATGTGTCGTTCGGGCTGAAGGTGGTGGCGCTCGTGCCGGCGGTCACGCCGTTGGCTGCCGCCCACTTCACCGCGTCGGTATAGTAGGCATCCTCGGCCACATCCGTGAACGGAAGCGCCGTGCCGGACACATCCGGCTCACCGGCCAGACGGTACAGGAAGGTGACAACCTCGGCACGGGTGCAGGCGCTGGCGGGGGCAAAGGTGGTCTCGGTCACGCCGACCGTGATCTTCGGGGCGCTGAAGTAGGCCCACTTCACAGCGGCGTAGAGCTCGGTGTCTGCGGGGACGTCCGTGAACGGAAGCGCCGGAACGGCCGGGATCTTATCAACGGGGATCTCCGCGCTGACGGAAGCGTTTTCGAGCGTGATCTGGTAGTCCTGGCTGTAGTTGGCCTTGCCCGGCTCATAGGTGTAGATCACGAGTGCGAGCTTGTGGCCTTCCTTGACGGTGTAGAGGTTCGGCTGCAGGTAGATGGTGTAGTCGTGGTTCTCGCCGACCTTGAGGGCGACCTTCGTGCCGGCGGAGGCGGAGTCATAGCCAGCGCCGGGGTTGCAGAGGTCCATCCAGCCGCGCGCAATGATCTTGTAGCTGACGTCGGTGGCGTTGAGCTCGGCGTAGTCATAGTTGTTCAGGCCGCCGCCCATCCACGCGCCGCCGGCGGTGATGGTCTTGGGCACATAGCTGCCCTGCGTGTTGTAGGCCGGGAACGTCGTGCCCTCGGGCGCGATGTCGACGAGCATGGCGCTGACCATGAGCGCGTCGCGGTCGATCAGATCGGCACCGTCCGGCAGGGACACGGTCACAGCGCCGTCAGCGCTCGCCGCGCCAACGTAGTTGTCGTGGTCAAGGGCGTTCGTCTCTTCGCCGACATAGTTGTCGTGGTCGACGGTGCCGCGCGGGCTGGTCGTCTCCGGCGCGTCATAGTTATCAGCGCTGGCGGTGAAGCTCACGGCCACGCTGCCCTTGATGACGGTGTCGGCGTCGACATCCATGGTGTACATGGCGCTCACGTCGGTGGAGCCGGCGGTCAGCGCGTCACGCCAGTTTCTGCGGTTGATGCCCTGCGTGGCGTAGTCGCTGTTGATGGTGGTCGTGCCGGTGTCGTCGGCGTTGGAGATGGCAATGCTCTCGTCGGTCGTCCAGCTGTCATAGGTGTTCCAGACGGAGGCGTCGACGTTGCTCTGCGCGGTGACGGCGGCCATGTTCTCGGCGCCGTTTTCCACGCCGCACAGGTAGTGGCTGAACCAGCGGTTGAGGACATTGTTGTAGCTCTCGCCGTCAACGTAGAACTCAAGGTTGCCGCCGGGGTAGCTCGGGGTCAGGTGCGCATCCTGATGCAGCAGGAGCTTGACGTTCACGCCGGCCTTCTGATAGGCCTGATACATGAGGTCAAATTCCTTCGTGCGCACGTTGTCGTCGTTGAGGCCGTGCACGATCAGCGCCGGGCACTTGATGTTTTCCGCGTCAAGCGTGTAGTCGCGGGTCGCCCAGTGCTCGGAGTAGTCGCCGTTGCTCTTGAGCTGATCCTGCTGGATCTGGTACATGTAGTTGCCGTACTTTTCGGCGATGGTCGCGTAGTCGTCCGGATCGAGGTAGCGGCCGTTGCAGTACCAGCCGAGCCGCTCGGAGTAGTTGACGAGGCTGTTGGTGGAGATGCCCTGAGAGTTGGTGTACTCATACCAGCTCGCGATGCCGGCGACGGGGACGATGGTCTCAAGGCCGGCGACGCCGGTCGTTGCCAGACCGAACTGCGTCGTGCCGGCGTAGGAGCGGCCGGTCATGCCGATCTTGCCGCTCGACCAGTCGGCCGAGATGGCGACGTTGCCGGTCTTGTCGGTGTAGGCCACGCGGTCGCCGTGCAGCCATTCGATCACGCACTTGAACGCATCGATCTCCAGATCGGTGCCGCAGGTCTCAAAGCCGTCGGAGCCCTTCGTGCCCAGACCGCCGCACTCGACCACGGCAAAGCCGCGCACAAGATAGTAGTCATACCAGTTGAGGTCCTCGTAGTCGTACATCTGCTCATACGGGTTCCAGTAGTACCAGTCGGCACTGTCGGCAGCAGCTGCCGCGTCCGCGGTCGTGGCGGTGCCGGCGGGCACGCGCTTGTCCGGCTGGCTGTAGAGCTTGGAGATGTCATAGCTCTCGCTGCCGAGGTTCTTGCCGGGGTTCATGCTCTCGTTGCAGCCGGTGATGTACGGGCGCGCCTCGTAGATGGTGGCCGCCTTGTAGTTGCCCTCCATCGCTGCGCGCGGGATCTGCACGAGCGCCTTGACGAGGTCGAGCTTGCCGTCGTCGTCGGTGTCGTAGTTGGTCTCGACATAGACGCAGTAGCGGATGATGTCGCTCTCGTCGTTGCTGTAGCCCTCCGTGACCTCGCCGGTCGTGTAGGGGAAGATGGGCTGCGCCATACCGTTCATGTACAGCGGCTGCAGCTTGTCGGCGTGCAGCGCGTCATACATCTGGTCGGCGACCGCCTTCATCTGGCGGTAAGCCGCGAGCGTGCAGGGCGCGTCGGCGTCGGTGTCCGTGTCGATCATGCCCATGCTGCGGGCCTGAGCCAGATAGTCATCCGGGAACGAGCCGAGCTGCTGCTCGGTCATGCCCGTCCACAGCAGTAGCGCGCGCACTGCGTCTGCTATGGTCAGTTCGGTGTTTTCGCCTGCGCCGTCGGGGACGAGCGCAGTGCCGTCGATGTCTGCCAGATCGGCATACGTCACGGCGGGTGCGCTGCTGCTGTCGTTCACGGCGAGCGCCGTGCCGGGCAGAAGCGACAGCACCATGACCAGCGTCAGCAGCAGAGTCAAGATTCTCCTCTTCATGATAAGCCTTCTTTCTGTATGAGATTGGATTCTTCACCGCTGGAGCAGCAGGAGTGCGCCGCAGACGGAAAAAATCTTATGTGCAGTTTACGTCTGAAATGTAAGTTTTTCAATTGACAAAGCACACAAGGTTTTTGGTGAATTTAATTTCATTATTCGTCGTATTATTAGCATATTCATACATGAATTATTTTTGATACGGTTATATGCGCTTATTATAGGTCTGAAAATCCATATATTCCAGCGCTTTTCCAGCTTTGCGGGCAATTGAGGAGAAACGGCGCTCATTAGTATTTATTCATTCAATTTTTTGTTTTATTCGCACGCGGGCAGAAAAACACCGCCGCAGGGAAAACCCTGCGGCGGTGTTTTTTACGTTTTGCAAAGAAGCAGCAGGTACAGCGGCAGATGACGGCGCGTGCTTTGCTTGTCCCAGCGCCTAGTCAGCGCCTGCCGCCGTTTGAGCAGCCGCTTTTTCAGACTGATTTTTGAACTCTGTTTTCCGCGCATGTCATCACCGCGGCTTTCTGCCGTCGTTGTGATCGGGGGAAGCCACGACTGACGCTCGCGCTTCCGGCTTTTCCGCCTGCAGGAGCGGGTTGTCGATGCGCGTGATCACTGCATACCCCACCACATGCGCGCCTTCCTGCATCGGGATCCGTTTTCCGACCCACAGGCAATGCGGATACGCCTCGGGAGAAAGGAACGTGATCGTTCCGCGGGCCGACGCGCCCGGCGGCACGGAGCCCACATCATAATAATAGTGAACGCCGGTCGTCAGACAGGTATCGGTCAGCCGATGCGCCGGGCGATACCCGTCACGGGCGGGGCTTTTCCGAACGTCATTGAATGAAAAAAACGCCTCTACGTCCGGCGGGCGCTCCGGAACAGGCGTTACTGGAATTCGTTGTCTCATCTGGTGCGTCCCCTCCGTTCTGCTGACAGAATATCCTGTGCCGGAGGCCCTGTCAAGCGCAAAAAATCCGCCCGCCGCAGGTGTTCTGCCCGGATGGCGTCTATCGTCCGTTTGCTCCGGCTGCCTTTTTATGCTATCATAGAACAGAATCCGCAAAAGAGAGGGGACTCGAGACATGAAAAAAACATGGCATACCGTATTTCTGATCCTGCTGATCTGTCTGGACGCGGCGCTGCTGCTTCTGCCGCTGCTGCCCGGTTATCGCGCGCTGTTCGATATCGGCCCGTATCCCGGCCGGCCGTCCGCGTTCCGCTTCCTGAAGCTGGCCGGTTATGCCCTGTTTTTCCCTCTGACGGCATACGGCTGCGGCAGGCTGCTGGCGCGCATCCGCAAGCCCCGGCTCCGCTGGCTGCCGGCGGCGGTCTTTGCGCTGATCGCCACGGCGCTGGTCTGCCTGCACAACAACGAGCTGCACATGCTCTGCCGGCTGGACAGCGGCTGGGTACACGTGCCGCATATGTATGAAAACCTCGTGCGCACGGACCTGACTTACCGCGGCGGCATCGGCATCTTCCGGTATGTGCTCCCGTGGGCCGGTACCTTTCTGCTGTGCGTTCTGGCCGGTACATACAGCCTGCAGCAGTTCCTGTCGCTCTGCCGGAAGGCGTTCGCGGCACTGCGGCGGCGCTGCCTGCTGCGCCGCACGCAAGCGCGTCAGGCGCTGCCCTGTTCCCTGCTGGTGCTCAGCATGGCGGACCGTGCGCAGTTCGCCGCCGAGCTCGCGGACCGGCTCGACCGCGCGCACGTCGTGCGCACCGGCGGCGCGCAGCTACGCAGCCGGTGCGCCACACCGTCCGGGGCGCTCGACGATGCGGCGGGGTCGCTGTGCGGAAATGCCAACCTTCTGGTCGTGGAGGATCTCGAGGCGTTTGTCTGCGGCACGGAGCAGTGGCAGAGAGCCTGCGCGTTTTTCTTCCAGAACATCATCGAGGACGGGACCGATGTCATCGCGGCGGCGGACGATCCAGCAAAAACCGCGCCGGAATTCTGGTACCGCATGACCTGCGCCTGCCCGTTTTCCGTCCGAACGCTGAAAGAATGACCGGCGGGCGCAACATTCACATCTGAATTTTGCACCCCAGGGTGGTATTTCTGCGAATTTTGATGTAAAGTGTCTGCAAAAACACCGAAAACACCATCACCAAGGAGGAGCTGCCCATGACCCACCGCAAACACGCAGCCGCGCTGCTGACCGCCGTGCTCCTGCTGGCGCTGACTGCCTGCGGCAGGCAGACCGCCGCCGCATCCGATCCCGCACAGACGCCTGCGGCCCCGGCCGTTGAGACGCCCGTCATCACCGCCCCGGCCGTGACACCGACGCCCGCCGCCGGAAAAGACGCCGGCAGCGACGGCTGGAAGGCCAAGTTTGAACGGAGCCTGCTCGAAGACTACGGCGTCACGCCCGACCACTACGAGGATCTCGGAAACGGCATCTATCAGGTCTATGTGAAGATCGACGGCAAAGTCGTGCCCTACGTCACGGTCGATTCCGCGACCGGCGACTACCACGGCTGAGCACCGGCAGCAAAATAAAAACCACGCCCCTGCGCGCCGGCATGGCGGTTTTCTGCCTGCAAATTATCCGCGCAGGCCGACGGCCTCGAGCACGGCCTCGATGCGGTCGGACGCCTGCACCGGCCAGCCGCCCTTGACGTTCTGGCAGCCGGCGGAATCGAGCAGATCGCGCGCGCCCGCTGTCAAGAACATGCACCTTCCCTCTTGACAAATACCCTCGGGGGGTATATATTCAAAAATACCCCCAAGGGGTATACGGGAAACAATGAGGTACGAATACATGGACGATGAGAAAAAAACGTGCTGCTGCGGCTGCTCGCAGCGCAAGAAGGAGCGCTCGCCGGAGGAATACAAGCGGCTCATCCACCGGCTCAACCGCATCGAGGGCCAGATCCGCGGCATCCGCGGCATGGTCGAAAACGACGCCTACTGCCCGGACATTCTCGTGCAGTCGGCGGCGGCGGGCGCGGCGCTCAACGCATTCAATAAGGAGCTGCTGGCCAGTCACATCCGCACCTGCGTCGTCGAGGACATCCGCGACGGCAAGGATGAGGTGATCGACGAGCTGGTGGCGACGCTGCAGAAACTCATGAAATGAGCCGCACCGCAAAGGAGGAACGACATTGAAGCAATATAACGTCACCGGCATGAGCTGCGCGGCCTGCTCGGCGCGCGTGGAAAAGGCGGTGTCGAACGTACCGGGCGTGACGGCGTGCTCGGTCAGCCTGCTGACCAACTCCATGGGGGTGGAGGGCACGGCGGCCGATCAGGCTATCATCGACGCGGTGCAGGCCGCGGGCTACGGCGCGTCGGTCAAGGGCGCGCAGCAGAGCGCAGGCCCCTCCGCCGGCGCCGACGCACTCGCCGACCACGAGACGCCGAAGCTGCGGCGCAGACTCTTCTGGTCGCTGGGCTTTCTGCTCGTGCTGATGTACTTTTCCATGGGCCACATGATGTGGGGCTGGCCGCTGCCGAAGTTTTATGACGGCAACCACGTCGCCATGGGCCTGACGCAGCTTCTGCTGACGGTGATCATCATGGTCATCAACCAGAAGTTTTTCATCAGCGGCTTCCAGGCGCTCTGGCACCGCGCACCGAACATGGACACGCTCGTGGCCCTCGGGGCGACGGCGGCGTTCGTGTACAGCACGTACGCGCTCTTTGCCATGACGGGCACGCAGGTGCGCGGTGACGAGCAGGCCGTCATGAACTACATGATGGACTTTTACTTCGAGTCCGCCGCCATGATCCTCACGCTCATCACGGTGGGCAAGACGCTCGAGGCCCGCTCGAAGGGCAAGACGACCGACGCGCTGCGCAGCCTCATGGAGCTCGCGCCGAAGACCGCCACCGTCGAGCGCGACGGCGCGGAGGTGACCGTCCCGGTCGAGCAGGTGCAAACCGGCGACGTGTTCGTCGTCCGCCCGGGCGAGCGCATCCCGGTCGACGGGGTCGTGCTCGCCGGCACGAGCGCAGTCAACGAGGCGGCGCTCACGGGCGAGAGCATCCCGGCCGACAAAGCGCCGGGCGCGGCCGTCTCGGCCGCGACGGTGAACCAGTCGGGCTTTCTCAAGTGCCGCGCCACGCGCGTCGGCGAGGACACGACCCTCTCGCAGATCATCCAGATGGTCAGCGACGCGGCGGCCACGAAAGCGCCGATCGCCAAGATTGCCGACAAGGTGTCCGGCGTGTTCGTACCGGCGGTCATGGGCATCGCGCTCGTGACGTTCGTCGTCTGGCTGCTGCTCGGCCGCACCGTGGGCTACGCGCTCGCGCGCGGCATCTCCGTGCTCGTCATCAGCTGCCCGTGCGCGCTCGGCCTCGCCACCCCGGTGGCGATCATGGTCGGCAGCGGCATGGGCGCGAAAAACGGCATCCTCTTCAAGACGGCCGCCTCCCTTGAGGAGACCGGCCGTATCCAGATCGTCGCGCTCGACAAGACCGGCACCATCACCTCCGGCGACCCGACCGTGACGGACCTCTGCCCCGCCCCGGGCGTGACGGAGACGGAGCTGCTGCGCCTGGCCTACGCGCTCGAGCGCCGGAGCGAGCACCCGCTGGCCAAGGCGGTGCTGCGCCGCGCGGAGGCGGACGGGCTGACCGCCGCCGAGGTCGCGGACTTTCAGGCCCTGCCGGGCAACGGGCTCAGGGCCACGCTCGACGGGCAGCCGCTCTGCGGCGGCAACGCGGACTTCATCCGCACGGCGGCCGACATTCCCGCGCCCATGCAGGCGCAGGCGCAGGCGCTGGCCGAGGCCGGCAAGACGCCGCTGTTTTTCGCCCGCGGCGGGAAGCTTCTCGGCATCGTCGCCGTGGCGGACGTGCTCAAGCCCGACAGCCCGCAGGCCATCCGTGAGCTGCAGAATATGGGCATCCGCGTCGTCATGATCACGGGCGACAATGCGCGCACGGCCAGGGCCATCGGCGCGCAGGCCGGCGTGGACGAGGTGATCGCGGGCGTGCTGCCCGACGGCAAGGAGCGCGAGATCCGCCGCCTGAGTGCGCGCGGTAAGGTCGCCATGGTCGGCGACGGCATCAACGACGCGCCGGCGCTCACGCGCGCGGACATCGGCATCGCCATCGGCGCGGGCACGGACGTGGCCATCGACGCGGCCGACGTCGTGCTCGTCAACAGCCATCTGAGCGACGTTCCGGCGGCCATCCGGCTCAGCCGCGCGACGCTGCGCAACATCCACGAGAATCTGTTCTGGGCGTTTTTCTACAACACCATCGGCATCCCCATCGCGGCGGGCGTGTTCGTCCCGCTCGGCCTGACGCTCAACCCCATGATCGGCGCGGCGGCCATGAGCCTGTCGAGCTTCTGCGTGGTCACGAACGCCCTGCGCCTGAATCTGTTCAAGCTGCGCGATACGCGCCACGATCATAAACGTGCAAACCATCTCAAAGAAGTACCCGAAATCAAGGAGGAAACTGCAATGAAAAAGACCATTCAAATCGAAGGCATGATGTGCGCTCACTGTGAGGCGGCCGTGAAAAAGGCGCTCGAGGCGCTGCCGGAAGTCACCGAGGCCGCCGTCAGCCACACGGCGGGCACCGCCGTCGTGACGCTCAGCACCCCGGTGGACGACGCCGTGCTCAAGAGCACGGTCGAGGCCAAGGACTATACCGTCACCGGCATCGCGTAATGCATCCAAAACCGCAGCAAAGGCGTCCCCTCTCGGGGACGCCTTTGCTGTTTTCTGCTCACTTTTTGTGCGCGTCGATTCTCTGCGCGAACAGCCCGTGCTGCGTGCAGTACCACAGCAGTGTGCCGTGCGCGAAGTACGGCAGGGCGCGGGCGCTGTCAAGCGGGCGGCGAAAAATCGCGCCGGGGCGGGAAAAATTCTGAATTTTGCCTGAATTTTTGCTTTCGCTGTAGCTTTTGCGCGCGCGCGCCCTTATAATGTAAGCGCGGACGAAAAACCGTCACAACCATCCGCATCCGACGAAAAATCACCACGGAAAAGGAGTTTGCATATGGGACTGATCAAAGCTGCCGCGGGCGCTGCCGGCGGCGTTCTGGCCGACCAGTGGAAGGAATTTTTCCTCTGCGAGGCCCTGCCGGCAAACGTGCTGGCCGTGAAAGGACAGAAAAAAACCACCCGCCGCTCGAGCAACACGCACGGCGACGAGAACATCATCACCACCGGCTCGCGCATCGCCGTCGCCGACGGGCAGTGCATGCTCATCGTCGAGCAGGGCAAGGTCGTGGAGGTCTGCGCCGAGCCGGGCGAGTACACGTATGACGCATCGACCGAACCGTCGATCTTCGCCGGGAACCTCGGCGAGAGCATCGGTGAGGTGTTCCGCAACATCGGCAAGCGCTTCACCTTCGGCGGCGAGGCCCCGAAGGACCAGCGCATCTACTACTTCAACACCAAGGAGCTGACCGGCAACAAGTACGGCACGCCGAGCCCCGTGCCGTTTCGCGTGGTGGACCAGCGCGCCGGCATCGACATCGACATCGGCATCCGCTGCTTCGGCGAGTACAGCTACCACATCGCAAACCCGCTGCTGTTTTACACCAACGTCTGCGGCAACGTGACCGAGGACTACACGCGCGACACGCTCGACGGCCAGCTCAAGAGCGAGCTGCTCACGGCGCTGCAGCCGGCGTTCGCGCGCATCAGCGACATGGGCATCCGCTACTCGGCGCTGCCCGGCCACACGCAGGAGATCGCCGCGGCGCTCAACGAAGAGCTCTCAGCCCAGTGGCGCGACCGCCGGGGTCTGGAGATCGTGGCCTTCGGCGTCTCGTCCGTGAAGGCCGACGAGGCCGACGAGCAGATGATTAAGGACATGCAGCGCGACGCGGCCTACATGGACCCGACGCGCGCGGCGGCGATGCTCTCGCGCTCGCAGGGCGATGCGATGAAGGCGGCCGCGTCCAACACGGCCACCGGCCCGGCCATGGCGTTCATGGGCATGGGCATGGCCGGCCAGGTGGGCGGCGTCAACGCGCAGGACCTCTATGCCATGGGCCGGCAGCAGGCGGCCCAGCAGCCCGCCGCCCCGGCGGCCGGGAGCTGGACGTGCGCCTGCGGCCAGACGGGCAACACCGGCAAGTTCTGCGGCAACTGCGGCCGGCCGCGCCCGGCCGCGCCGGAGGGCTGGACGTGCGTGTGCGGCGCGGTGAACAAGGGCAAGTTCTGCTCCGAGTGCGGCCGCCCGAAACCGGCCGGCACACCGAAATACAAGTGCGACAAATGCGGCTGGGAGCCGGACGACCCGACCCACCCGCCGAAATTCTGCCCCGAGTGCGGCGACCCGTTTGACGATGGGGACATCCAGCCGTAACCCCCGACCGGACGAAAGGAGGCATGCGCCATGCCGACCCAGGTAACGAACTATCAGTGCCCGGCCTGCACCGGCCCGCTGCACTATTCGGCCAAGAGCGGCAAGCTCGCGTGCGACTACTGCGGCTCGTCATTCGACGTGGCCGAGATCGAGGCGCTCTATGCCCGCAAGGAGGCCGAGGCCGCCGCAGCCAAGCAGGCGGCCGACGCGAAGGCCGAAGCAGCGCAGGCTGCCAAGGCCGAGGCTGCGGAAGCCGCCGCGGCCTCCGGCGGCTGGGACACCTCCGACCTCAGCCGCGACTGGGGCGCGGAGGCGGACGGCCTGCGCGTCTACAGTTGCCCGTCGTGCGGCGCGGAGCTCATCTGCGACCAGAGCACCGCGGCCACGGCCTGCCCCTACTGCGGCAACCCGGCGATCGTGCCGGGGCAGTTTTCGGGCGCGCTGCGGCCGGACTATATCCTCCCGTTTCGCCTGAGCAAGGACGACGCCGTGCAGGCGCTGCGCGCGCACTACAAGGGCAAGCCCTTCCTGCCGCGCTCGTTCACGTCCGCCAACCACATCGAGCAGATCCAGGGCGTGTACGTCCCGTTCTGGCTGTTTGACGGCGGCGCGGAGGGCGCGGCCAGCTACCGCGCCAGCAACACGAATGTGTACGAGACCGGCGACTATGAGATCACCGAGACGCGGCACTACCACGTGGTGCGCGCCGGGTCGCTCGCGTTTGAGAAGATCCCGGTCGATGCATCCTCCAAGATGCCGGACGACCACATGGACTCCATCGAGCCGTTTGACTATGCCCAGCTGCGCCCGTTTTCCACGGCGTACCTGCCGGGCTATCTGGCGGATAAATACGACGTAACCATCGACGACAGCCGCGACCGGGCGGACACGCGCTGCCGCGAGACGCTCGCGCAGGCCCTGCGCGACACCGTCACCGGCTACGGCGCGTGCGTGACCGAGCGCGAGGACATCGCGCTGCGGCGCGGCAAGGTGCACTACGCCCTGCTGCCGGTGTGGATGCTGAGCACGAAGTGGCGCAGGCAGGACTTCCTCTTCGCCATGAATGGGCAGACCGGCAAGCTCGTCGGCGACCTGCCGACGGACCGCGGCCGCTTCTGGGGCATGTTCGCCGCCATCGCGGCCCCGCTCACGGTGGCGCTGACTGCAATTTTGCAGTTCCTGCTGTAAGGAGGCGACGGATATGAAACGCAGACTTTCCGCCCTGCTGCTCGTGCTGCTGCTGGCCGTGACGCTCGCAGTACCGGCGCTGGCCGCCGGGGACTGGGTCACGGACGAGGCCGGCCTGCTCACCGACCAACAGATCAGCCAGCTCTCGCAGCGCGCCGCCGCCCTCGCGCAAAGCAGCGGCGTCGGCGTGTACATCCGCACCGTGGACGACTATGCCGACTACGGCTTCACCGACGTGGAGACGGCGTCCTACACGCTCTACCACAACGACTCGCTCGGCGTCGGTGACGGGCGCGACGGTGTGCTCCTGCTGCTGAGCGTGTCGAACCGCAAGTACGCCGCCTTCGTCTACGGCGACAAGGCAGAGCTCCTCTTCCCGGACTCTGCCCTGCAGCAGCTCGAGGACGGCTTTCTCGACGACTTCCGCAACGACGACTGGTACGAGGGCTTTTGCGACTACATCGACGGCTGCGCCGACCTGCTCAGCGGCGAGTCCTATACCGGCAGCGACTCTGACTATGCCTACAGCCCCGGCCATGACGCCGACGTTGACCCCGGCTTCTCCGCGCCGTCGCTGCTGCGCAATTTGGGCATCGCGCTCGTGATCTCGTGCGTCATCGCGCTCATTGTCTGCCTGATCCTCAAGGCGAAGATGCGCTCCGTGCGCCGCCAGACCGAGGCGCGCGCCTACGTCACGCCCGAGGGCCTGCACCTGACGCGGCGCGACGATGTCTACACCCACACGACGACGACGCGCCGCAAGATCGAACGCGACAACGACCAGCACTCCGGTGGCGGCGGGTCGAGCTTTTCCGGTGGCGGCGGCCACGGCCGCAGCGGCAGCTTCTGACGCACCAAAACGCAAAAACGCTGTCCCATTTTCGGGACAGCGTTTTTTCATGTCTCCGTGACGGGGATGCGGATCTCGGTCACGAATTTTTCCGGGTCGCTCGTCAGGCCGTAGTCGATCATCGTGATCTCGCGCGAGAAGTCCGCCGGAGCGAGCGCGTGCGCGCGCAGGTAGTCCATCAGGCGCGCATACTGCGCCGGGGCTTCGGGGTGGCTGCCGCGAAAGCACACGGCGGCGCACGTCGTCTCGGGCAGGGTGGTCACGTCGCCATCGAAGGCGTCCTCGTCGTCGAGCACGAGAAACGCGCGGTCATACGGCGCAAACGCCCCGGCCAGCAGCCGCTCGGCCGAGAGGCCCACACCCACCTTGCCGAGGAACACCACGGCCTCCGCCTGCGAGCGCTCGAGCATGCGGATGGACGGCTCCATGTCGAGAAAGCTGTGCAGCTCGAGCGCGCCGGACATCCACACAATGCGGCACGCGGGGCTGCGCACGAGGCGGATGGCGCCGAGCTCGGCTGTCTGCGCATCGTGCAGTTGGCGCAGGCGGTTGTCGATCTTGCGCTCGACGCGCTGCAGCTCCGCCTGCTTGCGCGCGACGGCGGCCTTCTGCTCGCGCAGCAGCTGCTCGATGCGCCCGACGTCGCGGTTGCGCAGAAAGGCGCGGATCTGCCCGAGCGGCATATCCAGCGCGCGCAGGTAGCGGATGGTGTTGAGCACCTCAAACTGCCGCGGCCCGTAGTAGCGGTAGCCGGTCGCGGGGTCGGTGTATTCCGGCGTAAGCAGGCCGATGGTCTCATAGTGGCGCAGGCTGCTCACGCTCAGGTGAAATAGCTGCGCCACGTCGCCGATGGAAAACAGCTCCTGTGTCCGCGCCATGTCACGCCTCCTCCGGCACGAGCCGGCCGCGCCGGCGCAGCACGAGAAACGCGATCACGCAGATGATGACCGACAGCAGCGAGCCCGCCGCCGTGGCCAGGCCCATGGGCAGCAGCGTCGTGGGAAACCACTTGCTCATCAGGTACGCGCCCGGCACGCGCACGAGCACCACGGCCGTGATGTTGTGCAGAAACGACAGCTCCGAGCGGCCGATGGCGCAGAAATACCCGCTGAAGCAAAAGTGCAGCCCGGCAAAGCAGCAGTCGAGGATGTACCCGCGCAGGTACTGCCCGCCCGCGGCGGCGACGGCCGCACTGTCCGTGAACAGGCCCGCGACGGGCTCTGCCACGAACTGGATGACGATCGTGATGAGTACGCCGAAGCCGAACGCGACGGCGATGGCGTACCACAGCGTCTGCAGCGCACGGCGGGGCTTGCCCGCGCCGATGCATTGCGCACCGAGGGCCGACACCGTCGAGAGCATGGACGACGGCACGAGGAACAAAAAGCTGATGATCTTCTCCACGATGCCGACGGCGGCGGCGTCCGTGAGGCCGCGGCGGTTGGCGATGACGGTGATAAACAAAAACGCGATCTGGATCAGCCCATCCTGCAGCGCGACCGGCACGCCGATGCGCAAAATGCGCCCCATGACCGCCCGCCGCGGGCGCAGATCGCTCCGCGTGAGGGCGATGCCGTCGCGCTCGCGGCGGATGACGGCCAGCGACACGACCACGCTGGCCGCCTGCGCCAGCGTCGTGCCGAGCGCGGCGCCCGCCGGGCCCATGTGCAGCGCGCCCATGAACAGATAGTCGAGCGCGATGTTTGCCGCGCACGCGATGGCGATGAAGTACATCGGGCGCTTCGAGTCGCCCAGACCGCGGAAGATGGATGCGATGATGTTGTACGCCGTGATCAGTGGCACGCCGAGAAAGCAGATGCGCAGATAGGCGACCGTGCCGGGCACGGCCTCGGCCGGCGTGGACATGACCGCCGCGATCGGCCGCGCGAGCGCCAGCAGCACCCCCGTCACCACGACGCTCAGCGCCAGAAACAGCGTCGTCGTGTTGCCGATGTAGCCCGCCGCGCCCCGGCGGTCGCGCGCGCCGACGGCCTGACCGATCGTGACCGTCGCGCCCATGGCAAGGCCCACGATCATGACCGTGAGCATGTGCATGACCTGACTGCCGATGGACACGGCCGTCGTGCTGGCCACGCCCTCGTACTGGCCGATGATGAACAGGTCGGCCATGCCGTAGAGCGTTTGCAGGAAGTACGAGAGCAGATACGGCAGCGAAAAGCGCACAATGTTGCCAAAGACGCTGCCGGTCGTGAGATTTTTCTCCATGGCGTTTGCCCCTTTGCGTGGAATACCGTCATTGTAAACTCTACAACGGTTGTAGAGTCAAGGTTTTGTTTTGCCCCGGCGCGGATGTTTTTCGCGCCGGGGCTGCATTTTTCAGAACGTCAGGCGCATCTGATACCAGACGACGCCGCCGTGGGTAGAGCTCGACACGCCCTCGCTCACGAAGCCGAACTTCGCGTAGTAGTGCACGAGCCGGTCCTTGCACGTGAGCACGAGGCCGCGGCGGCCCTGCGCGCGCGCGTCGGCGATGGCGCGCTCGATGAGCTGTCCCGCATAGCCGTGCCGGCGGTAGTCTGGCAGCGTGTTCACGCCGAAGATCATCTGCCACGCGCCGTGCGCGTCGTGCAGCGCGGCGTCCGCGTAGAGGTCGTCCGTGAGGTCGGTGCGGTCCGTGACCATGCCGTCCACGAACGCGATGAGCGTGCCGCCGTCAAACATCAGCCAGAAGTGGTCGCCATAGTGCGCCAGCCGGCCTGCGAGCTCCTCCCGCGTCGCGGCCTCCGCCGCCGGGAAGCACGCTGCCTCCACCGCCGCCACGGCGTCGAGGTCGGCGAGGGTCGCCGTGCGAATCATCCTAGTATCCATCGTTATGCCTCCGTTTCGTCCAGCAGCAGCGCTTCGAGCTCCGCCACCGTGCGGCAGTAGTGCGGGCAGATGCGCTGCATCGTTTCGATGATGTGCGGCACGGTGTGCGTCCACCCCGCCGCGATGAAGTCCACGCCCGCGCGGTCAGCCATGTCCTTGCCGGGCTTGAGATCGTCGATGACCACGAGCTGCTCCGGCCGCAGGCCGAGCTCCCGCTCGATCTGGTAGATGGGCCACGGCGCGGGCTTGCACCGCTCGGGGTCTGAATCCCAGCCGTAGATGCACTCCGGCGTGGGCAGGTCGTGCGCGCGGTAGTCGCGCAGAATGTTTTCCGGCACGGAGTGGCTCACGACGCAGATATGCCCGCCCGCGGCGTGAAACCGCTGCAGCAGGTCACGCATACCGGGGAACGTGTCGGGCACGTGCGTGCGCACATAGTCCAGCCACGTCTGGTACTGGATGTCCATCTCCGCATCGGAAAAGCCCAGAATATCGCTGCACAGCGCGCCGAAGCCCGGCTCGAACGAGTAGGAAAAAAAGTCGTCGAGCGTCATGTGTACGTCCGGCCGCAGCTTTTGCAGCGTCTGCACGAAGGCCGGGTAATTGATGGTCGCGGTGCTGTTGACGACGGTGTCGTCATGGTCGAGCACCAGGCACTGGTAGCGCACGCGCGCCGCCTCCTTTGTCTCACATTGCACAGCATTTTACCACGAACCCCTGCGAAATGCCACCACCGGGCGCAAAAACGCCCGGACGAAGTTTTCCCCCGTCCGGGCGGATGCCGTTGTGCACATTGCCGTCAGAAGCTGCCGGCGGCGGTGGACGCCCCCGCGCCCCAGAGCAGCACGCGCAGCACGCCGATGAGCGCGAGGTGCGCGGGATAATAGACGTAAAAGAGCCAGCCCATGCCGCGCCATTTGCCCCGCGTGCCGTCATAGCACCGCAGCAGCGGGATGGCGAGCGCCGTGCCGAGCTGCACGAGCGCATATACCTTATCTATAAAGAAGAAATACACGAGCGCGTACATGGCCGACCACACCATGAGCCAGCCCATCTGCTTTCGGAAGTCCCCGCGCGCCTGCCCCATGAACAAGATCGCCATCGCGGCCACGCAGCTCCAGTCCGACGGGAACGTGACCGCGCAGATCACAAACGTCAGCGCGATCTTGACCCAGTCTTTCAGCCGCGCGTCGTCGTGGATGACGAGCAGCACCAGCCCCCACGCGAGCGACCACACGACGCCCGTCTGATTGAACGGCCCGGTGGACAGCGGCACAAACGGGATGCCGAAGCAGAAATCATACGCAAAGTGCGAGATGAGCGCGAGCGCGAACAGGCGCGCGGCGTACTTTTTCACATCGTGCGTGTAGTGGTAGCCCTCGACGATGAAAAACCACATGATCGGCGCCGTCACGCGGCCGAGCACATGGCACACGAGCACCCACCAGTCGGTGGCGTAGCCGGGCCAGAGCGTCCACGTGAGGTGGTCGAGCGTCATGACGAGGATGGCGATGCCCTTGAGCGCGTTGCCGCTCAGGGCCGGTCTGCGGGTCTGGAGCATGGGCTGCACCTCCGGAGAAATGGGGTTATGCCTCCCGCACCGGGAAACACACCTCGGTCACAAATTCGTCAGGGTTTTGCGTCTCGTGCGGGCTGACGTGGTAGATGTTGAACATCGGCCCCGCGCTCTCGTAGCCGTTGGCCGCGACCCACGCCGCGACGGCTGCGATCACGTCGCTGATCTGCGCGTAGCTGCCGCGGTACACGCAGCCGGCATACGTGACGGGCGGCAGCGTCCGGAACCGAACGTGCTCCGTGTCGGGGTAGCGGCCACGGACGGTCTTGCTCGCCTCGATGAGCACGTCGCGCTCCTTATATTCCTCGTCGAGGAACGTCACGCTGCAATAGCATGGGTCGTCGGGCGCGAGGTGCATGTGGTCGGTCTCGCGGCACAGCACGTCCCACACCGTGCCCTCGGCGTCGTAGCAGGGGATGGTCATGCGCACGCACGCGGCGTAACGCTCGGGCAGGGTCCTGATGGTCACATTGTAGTTCATGTCTGCTTCCTTTCTCAGCCGCTCACGGGCTGTGTCCAGAAGCCGCAGTTTCTGCGCCGTGTCGGCGGCGAGCGCCTCCAGCCGGGTGCGCTGCGCGGCCAGGCGCGCATCGAGCGCCGCGCGGTCGTCGTACAGGCGCAGCAACTCGCGCGTCTCGCTCAGGCCGAAGCCGAGCGCGCGCAGCGCGGCGATGCGTCCGGCGGTGATGAGCTGCCGCTCGCTGTAGTAGCGGTAGCCGGTCATGGGATCGACCTCCGACGGGGCGAGCAGCCCCACCTCATCATAGTGGCGCAGCATACGAACGCTGACTCTGGACAGTTTTGAAAATTCACCGATTTTCAGCATGGCGGTACCTCCGTGCCGGTCGTATTTTTTTGAGCTCACGCACAGCATAAGCCCTCTCACCGTGTCAGAGTCAAGGGGGTATTTTCTCTTTTTCAGCATAGCAAATCCGCCCCGCCGCGTCAATGCCCGCGGGCGGCCCAGCGTGTCAAAAAAGCCTCGCAGAGTTTGCCGCCCGCAGGCGGCAAAGCATTGCAATCATTTTCTCTCGCGACATGTGCGTGAGAGAAAATACTTCTCTGGCTGCAAGTGTGGACTTTGTGCGCCCCCGGCGTACAAAGTCTGCGCGCAGCAGCCTGCAGGCCTTTTGTCGGGAAAGCCCTTCGGGTTTTCCCGACAAGCAAAACCGCCCGCGGCAGCTTTGGCTGCCGCGGGCGGAACTGTCCGGAGGCGTGTTCAGTTCTCGTCGGTCTCGGCCGTCTCGCCGAGACCCGTGCCGTCCTCCCCGAGGATGCCGAGCTTGCCGATAGCGTGGCGGCAGAGCGCCGTGTACGTCTGCTCGCTGATGTCATGCTCCATCTTGCAGGCGTCCTCCTCGGCGGTCTTGGCGTCAACGCCGAGCTCCATGAGAAACTTCGTGAGCGTATGGTGCCGGTCGAGCATGCGCGAGGCAATGTCCATGCCGCTCGGCGTGAGCGTGATGAGCCCGTCGCGGTCCATCGTGATGTAGCCGTTTTCGCGCAGGCGCTTGGTCGTGTAGGTCACGCTCGGCTTCGTCACGCCGAGCTGCTCCGCGATGTCGATCGAGCGGATGTAACCGTGTTTCTGCTGCATCATCAGCATTGCTTCCAGATAGTCTTCCGCAGCTCTCAAGATCTGCATAGCGGATTCCACCAACCTTTTCGTAAAATTGCTTCTAGGTTAGCACACCTTAACCAAAAATGCAAGCAATGCAAAAATTTTTACAAATACCTCTTGACACGCGCTGTTAGATAGATTAAACTTTAGCGAGGTTAGGGAAGTTTAACTTCTGTTAAACAAATATAACCGTTCTTTTTTCATCCAAGGTTAGCACGCTCTAACCGTTACCAGTGGAGGGATATCTATGATGCCGCTGAATCTCGCCAATGTCGGCGAGGAGACACTGATTCTGAAAGTCGGCGGAAACCCGGAGACCAGAAAGCACTTGGAAGATCTGGGTTTCGTCCCCGGTGGGACGGCCACGGTCGTATCGGCGATCGGCGGGAATCTGATCGTGAAGGTCAAAGAATCCCGCGTTGCCATCAGCGATGAAATGGCACGCAAAATCATGATTTAAGGGAGGAAGCACGATGAAAACGCTGCGAGAAGCCAAGATCGGCGAAACGGTCAAGGTGGTGAAGCTGCATGGTGAAGGCGCCATCAAGCGCCGCATCATGGACATGGGCATCACGAAGGGCACCGAAGTGTATGTGCGCAAGGTCGCACCGCTCGGCGATCCGGTGGAAGTCACGGTCCGCGGCTATGAGCTGAGCCTGCGCAAGGCCGATGCCGAGATGATCGAGATCCAGGCATAATCATCCGTAAGCAAAATTTATTACATAAGGTAGGATCCCCCATCAACAGAGGAGAATATCGCAAAGGAGCATCCGAATGGAAAAGCAAATCAAGATTGCCTTAGCCGGCAACCCGAACTGCGGCAAGACGACGCTGTTCAATGCGCTGACCGGCTCCAATCAGTTTGTGGGCAACTGGCCGGGCGTCACGGTCGAGAAAAAGGAAGGCCGCCTGAAAAAGCATGACGACGTTGTCATCATGGACCTTCCCGGCATCTACTCGCTCAGCCCGTACACGCTCGAAGAGGTCGTCGCCCGCAACTATCTGATCGACGAGCGTCCGGACGCCATCCTCAACATCGTGGACGGCACGAACCTCGAGCGCAACCTGTACCTGACCACGCAGCTGACCGAACTGGGCATTCCGGTGGTCATGGCCGTGAACATGATGGACATCGTACGCAAGAGCGGCGACCAGATCAACATCAGCCAGCTGTCGCAGCAGCTCGGCTGCAAGGTCGTGGAGATCTCGGCCCTGAAGGGCGACGGCGTCATGGCCGCGGCAGAAGCCGCCATCGACGCTGCCAAGTCCACCAAGACCGTGCCGATGCACACGTTCTCCGGCCCGGTCGAGCACGCGATCGCCCACATCGAAGAGGCGGCCGTGCACGAGATGCCGGAAGAGCAGCAGCGCTGGTACGCGATCAAGATCTTTGAGCGCGACGACAAGGTGCTCGCCAAGCTCCACATCCCCGAGGATGTGCACCAGCACATCGAGGCGGACATCAAGGCCGCCGAGGAAGAGCTCGACGACGATGCCGAGTCCATCATCACCAACGAGCGCTACGTCTACATCGCGGAAGTCATCCGCGCCTGCTACCGCAAGAAATCCAAGGCCACGCAGTCCACGTCCGATAAGATCGACCGCATCGTCACCAACCGCTGGCTGGGCCTGCCGATCTTCGCCGTGGTCATGTTCCTGGTCTACTGGGTCGCCATGGTCGCCGTCGGCGCGCCCGCGACCGACTGGGCCAACGACGGTGTGTTCGGCGACGGCTGGCACCTGCTGGGCATCGGCTCGAGCGCTTATAACGACGCCAACGACGAATACACCGCCGCGACCGAAGCGGTCGATGCGTTCCTGGGTCTCGACACCGAAGCCGAAGACTTCGACGCCGACGCCACCCTCGCGGAAATGAAAGACTTCCAGCCCACCTCCGACACCGCGACCACCATGGTCGAGGATGAGGAGACCCTGGCTGAGAATGAAATGACCGCCTACTACGACAACATCCCCGATGACGCCGACGAGGACAGCACCGTGAGCATGACGTATGTCGATGCGGTCGCCTACCTCGAAGCCAACGGCTTTGACGCGCCCGATCCGGCCGACTACGGCGTCTGGGTCCCGGGCATCCCGGTCCTGATCGGCAACGGTCTGGAGAAGGCGGGCTGCGCCGACTGGCTGCAGGGCCTGATCCTCGACGGCATTGTCGCCGGTGTCGGCGCGGTGCTCGGCTTCGTGCCGCAGATGCTCGTCCTGTTTTTGATGCTGGCCTTCCTCGAGGCCTGCGGCTACATGTCCCGTATCGCCTTCGTGCTCGACCGTATCTTCCGTAAGTTCGGCCTGAGCGGCAAGTCCTTCATCCCGATGCTCATCGGCGTCGGCTGCGGCGTGCCGGGCGTTATGGCTTCCCGTACCATTGAAAACGAGCGTGATCGCCGCATGACGATCATGACCACCACCTTTATCCCCTGCGGCGCGAAAGTGCCCTTCATCGGCATGATCGCCGGCGCTCTGTTCGGCGGCAGCGCCTGGGTCTCCACCTCCGCGTACTTCATCGGCATGGCCGCGATCATCGTCTCCGGCATCATGCTCAAGAAGACGAAGATGTTCGCCGGCGATCCGGCTCCGTTCGTCATGGAGCTGCCGGCCTACCACTGGCCGACGCTGGGCAACGTCCTCCGCTCCATGTGGGAGCGCGGCTGGTCCTTCATCAAGAAGGCCGGCACCATCATCCTGCTGTCCACCATCTTCGTCTGGTTCACCAGCTACTTCGGCTGGGTGGACGGCACCTTCCAGATGCTGTCCGATGAGCAGATCGACTGCTCCATCCTGGCGGCCATCGGCGGCGCTATCGACTGGATCTTCGCGCCTCTGGGCTGGGGCAACTGGCAGGCGGTCGTCGCCTCCATCACCGGCCTGGTGGCCAAGGAGAACATCGTGGGCACCCTGGGCGTCCTGTACGGCGGCGGCGACGGCAGCGTCTACGACGCTATGGCCGCGGCTTTCACCGGTATCACCGCTTACAGCTTCCTGGTGTTCAACCTGCTGTGCGCCCCCTGCTTCGCTGCCATCGGTGCCATCAAGCGTGAGATGAACAGCCGCAAGTGGACCTGGTTCGCCATCGGCTATCAGTGCGTGTTCGCCTATGTGATCGCGCTGATGATCAACCAGTTCGGCGGCCTGTTCACCGGCAATGCCAACATCCTGGGCGTCATCGTGGCGGTGATCCTGCTGGCCGGCATCATCTATATGCTGTGCAAGCCCTACAAGGAAGCCACCAAGCTGTCCGTGAAGTAAACTGTCCCCGTAATTACCCTCTTACCCCATAGAAAGGAGTGAACTTCCATGCTGCAATGGCTGTCAGCAAACCTGGGCACGATCCTCATCAGTGCCGCCTTACTTGTCGTTGTGATCCTCATCATCCGCTACCTGCTGCGCCAGAAGAAGGCGGGAAAGTCCTCCTGCGGTGCCGGCTGCGCCCACTGCGCCATGCACGGCCAGTGTCACAGCCAGAGCTGCAGGCACTGAATAGAGCAGGGGGGAGGCATCGTCAGTGCCTCCCCCTGCGTCTAAAAGGAGATGTCACTATGACAGAAACCATCCTGAAGGTGGACGGCATGGCCTGCGGTATGTGTGAAAGCCACATCAACGACACCGTCCGAAACAAGTTCTCCGTCCAGAAGGTCACGTCCTCCCACACCAAGGGCGAGACGGTGATCCTCTCGGAGCAGCCCCTGGACCAGCAGGCGCTGCGTGATGCCATCGCCGCCACCGGCTACGAGGTCAAGGCGGTGGACGCCCATCCCTACGAGAAAAAGGGCCTTTTCTCCTTCCATAGAAAGTGACCCGTCAAAAAAGCGCCCGATCCGGCGCTTTTTTGAAAACCGATAGTTAAATTACTCTAACCAAAGTTAGAAGAAGCTAACCGCGTATCATCCGGAAGAAATGAGCAAAAATACCGTCGAGCAATATTCGGCGGCACGGAACAGAAAGGAAGTGCGATATGAGCGTCGTGATCTTAGGCGGCAACGAGTGCATGGAGCGTCGTTACAAGGACCTGTGTCAGTCCTATAAATGCTCCGCCAAGGTATTCACCAAGCCCTCCGGCGGCCTGAAAAACAAGCTGGGCAGCCCGGACCTGATGATCTTCTTCACCTCCACCATGTCCCACAAGCTGGTGCAGAGCGCTCTCAGCGAGCTGAAGGGCACGCCGACCCGTATCGAGCGCTGCCATACCAGCTCTCTGTCCGCCCTGCGGAGCATTCTGGAAAAACACGCCGGTTAAGGAGGAACCCCTATGTCCGAAGAAATGGTCGTGCGCCAGTGCGCCCCCACTCTGGCCGGTATCAAGGCCGGAAGTCTCTTTCCCTGTCCCTGCACGGACCGGGATGCACTGCTGGACGAGGTGCGGCAGCTGAACCGCCGCCTCTCGCCCAAGGGCCTGTGCCTGCTGCCCCTCCGCTTTACCGAGGGCAGCGCCCTGCTGTACCTCTACCGCCCCGCCACTCTCCGCCGCGATCTCAGCGACGATCTGGCCCGCCGCCTGCTGGCGGAGGCCGGCTATGACGGCGGCAGCTGCGGCCGCTGTGTGGCCACGCTGATCCGCCGCTTCCGTCAGGGTGCGGACTTTCCCCACGAGATCGGCCTCTTCCTCAGCTACCCTCCCGAGGACGTGCGCGGCTTCGTGGAGAACCATGCCTGTAACTACAAGTGCGCGGGGCTGTGGAAGGTGTACAGCGACGAGGCCCGGGCCCGGCGGCTCTTCACCCGGTTCAAGCGCTGCACGGACACATACTGCAAGCTCTGGCAGGCCGGCGCGACGATCGATCAGCTGGCTGTGGCGGGGTAACGATCGAAAGGAGAAACGACAATGAAAAAGACTGCTGTGATCTATTGGAGCGGCACCGGCAACACCGAGGCCATGGCCAATGCCGTGCTGGAGGGCATGACCGCCGCCGGCGCGGATGCCAAGCTGCTGACGGTGGACCAGGTGAACACCGCCGAGCTGAACGGCTATGCCGCCATTGCCTTCGGCTGCCCGGCCATGGGCAGCGAGGTGCTGGAGGAGATGGAGTTCCAGCCCATGTTCGACGCCTGCAAGAACTGCCTGGGCGGCAAGGCCGTGGCCCTGTTCGGCTCCTACGGCTGGGGCGACGGCGAGTGGATGCGCTCCTGGGAAAAGGACTGCGCCGATGCCGGCGTGAACCTGGTCTGCGACAGCGTGATCTGCTGCGAGGCCCCGGATGACACCGCCCTGGATGCCCTGCGCGCCATGGGCAAGACCCTGGCAGCTTGAACGCTTTGCACCTCCTGCGCCGCCGTCTGCGGCGCCGGGGACAGACTCTGCTGCCGCTGCTGGCCGTTTTCTCCGCCGCGGCGGTGGTATACAGATGAAAAGCACCCCTCAGGCCAGGCGGCCTGAGGGGCGCTTTTTTTACAGCCATTTCTTGTGCCTGAAGAACCACAGCAGTCCTGCCACCAGCAGTATGCTGGCGGCGATGATCACGGGATAGCCCCACTCCGACTGCAGCTCCGGCATATTTACGAAGTTCATGCCGAACCAGCCGGTGATCAGCGTCAGCGGCAGGAACAGCACCGTTACAATGGTGAATACCCGCATCAGGTCGTTCTGCTGGATGGCCAGCTGGCTCTGATAGGCCTCCCGCAGCTGGGCCACCAGCTCCTGCAGCGCGCATACCTTTTGCAGATACCGGCCCGTCCGCCGCCCCAGCACCTCCAGCCGCGCCAGAATGTTGGCTTCGATCAGCCCGTTATCGTTGTCGCACATCTCATCGAAGATGGCATCCAGCTGCTCATAGTACCGCTTCAGGTGCAGCAGCTCCCGCCGCCACGCGGCGATGCGCCGGGGCGCGTCGTCCTTGGCCTTGCCCTCCAGTATGGTGCTCTCGCCGCCGTTGATCTGGGCCTCCAGCTTTTCCAGATACGCCATGTCGCCCTTGAACAGCCCCGCAAAAAACCGGTACAGCAGCTGCTGGTCATTCAGCGGTCCGCCTGCGGTCAGCGTGTCCACCGCACCCTGCACATACTGCTGTGCCGCCTCGTTCCGGCAGAAGAAAAACAGGTCCTCCCGGTCGATGTATACCAGCACCTTGCCGCTTTTCCCCGCCTTCCGCACATCGTACCAGTCAAAGGCCAGCAGGTCGAAGTCGGCAAAGGCCTCAAAGCTCTCCGTCTGCAATTCACCCACATATTGAAATACGGCGGCGTCCATCTGCTCCGCCACCCGGTCCATATCCTTCCACAGCAGCACGCTCCGCATATTGCCACCGTCCTTTCTCCTGCAGTATACCCCACCGCGTCCCCTTCGTCAAGTTGACTTTCCCGCGGCGGACTGGTACAATAGAGCCAGCGCAGCACCATTCTGAAACAAAGGAAGTGGTTTTATGCAGTTGACACCCCAGCAGCAGGCCCTGCTGGACGGCGCCCAGGGCGAGACCATGGCCAAGGTGGTCAAGACGCTGGTCATGTACGGCGATACCTTCGGCGCCCAGCGTATGGTCCCCGTTACCAGTGAGTACGGCCACACCGTCATCTCCTTCGGCCTGGCGGTGATGAAGCCGGTCTACGACCTGTACGACCGTCTTATCGAGTCCGGCCTTACCAGCGGTCAGAAATTCACTGCTGACCCCCTGCCCCTGGATAAGCACGTCCCCACCAGTCTGTTGGAGGACATCGTCTTCCGCAAGATCATGTACACCCAGCAGGACCGGTATGAGCAGCAGCTGAAAAAGCTGGGCATCACCGCCGATAACGCCTATACCTGTACCTGCTATCTGGAACAGGTGGGCAACACCCCAAAACAGGGTGATATCCTCAGCTGGGCGGAGTCCTCCGCCGTGGTCTATGCCAACTCCGTCCTGGGCGCCCGCTGCAACCGCAACAGCGGTATGCTGGAGCTCATGGGCAGCATCGCCGGCTTCGTGCCGGAGTTCGGCCTGCTCACCGACGAGGGCCGCAAGGCCCACTGGCTGGTGGAGGTCAAATGCACCCACCGGCCCGAGGCTCAGCTTCTCGGCTCCGCCATCGGCATGAAGGTCATGGAGGACGTGCCCTACGTCCGGGGACTGGACAAGTGGCTGGGCACGGAACTGAACGACGAGAACCGCGCCTACCTCAAGGACTTCGGCGCGGCCACCGCCTCCAACGGCGCTGTGGGCCTGTACCATGTGGAGCACCTGACCCCCGAGGCAAAACAGCAGGGCGAGGCCCTGCTGCGGGAGGGCTATCGGACCTACATCATCGATGACGCCGAGCTGGAGCGCGTGAAGCTCAGCTATCCCGTCATCTGGAAGGACCCTGCCGCCGCGCCGCAGCTGTGCTTCGTGGGCTGTCCTCACCTGACGCTGGAGCAGCTGAAGGACTGGACGGCGAAGCTCACCGACGCCCTGCGGGCGCAGAACCGCCTGCAGGTGGCCGTTCCCACCGTGTTCACCGCTGCCCCGGCGGTGCTGGACGCCTTCAAGGACACCGTGGAGGGCTACAAGCTGCAAAGCATGGGCGTGATCCTCAGCTACATCTGCCCGCTGATGTACATGAACAACCCCCTCTGCAAGAAAAAGGCGGTCATCACCAACTCCAATAAGCTCCGCACCTACACCAGCGCCCGGTATTATACCGACGCGGAGATACTGGACATCCTCACCGGAAAGGAGGGACGCTGATATGCAGCAGTTCAAGGGCCGCGTGGTGGTCCCCGGCACCTGCACCGCCGAAGCGCTGGTCAGCCATGGCGGCTTCAACACCCTGGCCAGCTACCAGATGGCCATGATGTTCGGCGACAAGCAGGTCAAGTGCGGCGACCAGAATAACCCCGACATCTACAAAAAGCCCATGATCGGCAAGGCCCTCTGCCTGCCCCAGACCATCGGCTCCACCACCGGCGGCATGGTGCTCTTCACGGTGTGCTCCCACGGCAAGCAGCCCGCCTGTATGCTCTTCTCCCTGCCCATCGACTCCCTGGCCGCCTCCGGCGCCATTCTGGGCGATGTCTGGACCGACAGCAAAATGCCCGTGGTGGACTCCCTGGGCGACGAATTTTTGCAATATGTGCAGACCGGCATGACCGTCACCGTGGGTGACGACGGCCTGGTCACCGTGGAGGACTGACATGGACGATATCTACACCAAAAAGCCCGAGGAGTGTGCCTACTCCTTCACCCAGCACAGGACCTGCGAGTTCTTCCCCTGCCACAAGACCGGCCACCCGGAGGACTTTAACTGCCTGTTCTGCTACTGCCCGCTGTATACCCTGGGCAGCAAGTGCGGCGGCAACTTCAGGTACCTGGAAAACGGCGTCAAGGACTGCTCCGACTGCCTGCTGCCCCACGGTCGGGGCAGCTACAGCTACATCAAGTCCAAGTACCCGGAACTCATGGAGCTGGCCAAGAAAAACCGCTGAGAACGCAAAAAAGAGACCGCCCCGCGGTCTCTTTTTTCATCATTATTCCAGCAGCAGCTTGTGGTCGCCTTTGTCGCAGTAGTAAGCGATTTGATATCCTACTGGCTCTCGTTCTGAGTTGGGCCTCTGGTTCGGCTTATCGTCCGGCTTCCGGTACAGTATTGCGAAGATCTGTCCAGCTTGTAATTTTACTGTCGTGCCGTCCAGAAATTCGATCTCTCTTTGATTGGGTTTGGGCTCATCCCCGATGTCTATGTATTCTCCAGTGGTGATGTACTGTGTTTGCAGCTCTGCGTAATACGCCCGCACGTTGGCCATGTCGGCGGCCACCTTGGCCTTGTGCAGGCTGCCGTTGAACACAGGGATGGCAATAGCCGCCAGCACAGCGATGATCGCCACCACGATCAGCATTTCCATCAATGTAAAGCCGCGGTTCCGTTTCATAGTCTATACCCTCCGGAATCGTTTTTTTGATAAGTTTCCCACATTATACCCTACCGACACCCGGATTGCAACCCTATTTTCCCGTCACTACCTCCGCAAATCCCTCTCCGAAGACCCGCACGGCCTTCAGCGCCTCGTCCAGCGAGTTCCCCGCTGCGCCGATCTCCACCAGCAGGCTCCCGGGCGTGAAGTACTCATTGTAGTCCGAATTCCGCAGCGTCAGCGGCCGCATCAGCGTGGGATAGCGCTCCGTCAGGTGCTGCTGCACCGCCACGGCGAATTTCAGGTTCTCCTGCCAGCCCTCCCAGCTGCTGCCCATTACCAGGCTCACCTGCGCGCAGTCCGGGTCCTCCCGCGTCACCACCTTGTACTGGTGCCCGGCCTTGTCCTCCAGCGCGTCCCGGTGCACATCCAGAATGAACCCGATGCTGGGGTATTTCTCCATATACGCCTCGATGGCGTCCTCCGCCCGGTAGTACGCCCCGTTGTACTCCGGGTCGTCATACAGCGCCCGGTCGTGCAGCACCGATATCCCGTAGCCCGACAGCACCCTAGCCAGCTCGTCGCCCACCCGTATCACGCTCACGCTGGCATCCGCCGTCCGAAAGCTCCCCGTGTCCTCGTATTCCTCCCCCGGCGGCATGGTGTACGCCTCGCTGCCGTGGGTGTGGACGATCAGCACCTGCGGCGCGTCCTCGCCCAGCGCCGCCGCGAACGTCCCGTCAAACACGATGCCCTCCACCGTCTGCCGCGAGCTGTTCTTGATGAACACGTCCCCCACCCGGGTGTACCCGTTCTCGTCCGCCGCCACCACCGACAGCGGCCTCGACTCCCCCTGCCCGCCGGTGTTCTCCGTCTGTTCCGTTGTTGGGCCCTCCGGTGTTTCCACCGGGGCGGGGGAGGGCGTCTCCTCCGCGTTCCGGGGCGTCTCTGCCTGCGTCACCTGCGTCTCCGCCGCCAGCAGCATCGGCGACTGCCGCAGCACCGTCAGCACCGGCAGCGGCAGTGAGTCCGCCGCCCACAGGTCCCCCAGCTCCCACTGTACCAGCCGCTGCGCCAGCGAGCTGTCCCGCACCGCCTGTGCCGCCGCCCGCAGGTCTTGGCTCCCCGCGCACACCGCCGCCAGCCACAGCACGAACGCCCCGCACACCGCCGCCGCGCCCCGCCGCCATTTCACAAGCCCCACCGCCTTTCAGACAAGCCTATGTCCGGACAAGCAAAAAAATACCAGCCATAATTTTCACTAATACCTCCCACACCGATTTGTTATGCCAATATCTGGATATTCACGTTGCCTTTCGCGACACTTTCTGGTAAGATGGTCGTACAACAGAGCCTGCGCGC